>OFGO01001027.1_pt1 | contig 22695 bp, 25 predicted proteins | sample 1521761 | NCBI WGS metagenome assembly OFGO01 (sample SAMEA3504128, study PRJEB24116) | mouse gut metagenome | biome: mouse gut; feature: mouse-associated habitat; material: faeces | place: Denmark | collected 2011
GGATTTTGTACAAAGGTAAGGCCCCCTCTTCCGAGGGGGCCGGGTAGGGCGTGCCTTGGCGGCTACGCCATGGTGGAAACGCACGGGCTCGAACCGTGGACCTCCTGCGTGTGAAGCAGGCACTCTGACCAGCTGAGCTACGCTTCCAACTTTGGGTGCTTTGCTATTATACTATAGATTCCTTCCATTTGCAAGTCCTAATTTCATTTTTTTGAAAATTCCTTTCTCTGCCCTCTTCTTCCCGTTCTCCACGGCGCTGGCGGCGGAGAGGGCCAGCCTCTGCCGGTCCTCTCCGCCGTTTTGGGGTCTTCTTTTCTTTCTCAGAGACGGGCGGTATACCAATCCATAGCGCGCCGCATTGCGGCTTCCGGATCCATAACATACCGGCGGTCCAGAACCTCCAGCCCCAAAAAGCCGGTGTAGTCCATGTCCTTCAGGGTCTGGAGGGCAGCGTCCAGCTCCAGAACACCGTCGCCAGGGACCAGGTGCCCGCCGGGATTCCCATCCAGGAAGTGGACGTGTCCCAGCCGCTCCTTCCCCAGCATATGGACGAAGGTGCCGAATGTATCCACCCCTGTGGTGGCAATGACGTCCGTATCCGCAAGGCCTGTCAGGACCGGGCTCCCCACCTCCTTTATAAGGCGCACAAGCTGGCTCGCCTCGTTGCAGATGTGGGTGGTGAACTTTGTGAAGGGCTCCAGGGCCAGGGTGACCCCCTCCTGTTCCGCCTTGCGGCAGATGCGGCCTATCCCCTCAACGCACCAGTTAAAGGAGTCCTCCGGATCCAGGTCCAGATAAGCAAAGCCGGTGGAAACCACCATCCGCTGGCATCTCAGTTGCACCGCCGCTTCAATGTGGCGGTTGAAGAACTCCACCGTGCGCTCCCGGTAGACCTTATCCGGGTGGGAAACACTGATGGCGTAGACGCACTGTTCCGGGGTGAAGCAGGCCAGCTTCAGGTTGTGGGCCTGGATTTTTTTGTCCAGCTCCACCAGACGGTCGTAATCAAAATCCTCCAGGTGCAGATGGGGGCCGGAGGCCCACAGCTCAATGGAGCGGTAGCCCAGGCGCTGGGCCGAATCCAGGAAGTAATCCAAGGTGTACCGCTTGTAATGGTAGTTGGCAGCGCAAAGCTGTTCAATCGTAAGCATCCCGCTTCTCCTCTCCAAATTTAGATATAGGGATTAAACTGCTGGATAATCTGGGTGGCGCGGGCCTTTCCCCTGGCCATGCACTGGGGGATGCTCTCCCCCAGGCTCACCCCGTAGGTAAAGGCGGCGATGTAGGAATCCCCCGCCCCTACGGTGTTCACCACCGGGACGGCCTCGGCGCTTTCCTCGTAGAACCGCTCCCCATCCCAGGCCAGGCTCCCGTGCTCCCCCAGCATCGCCACGACGCAGCCGGCCCCCTTGGCTTTGGCCCCCTTAATGAATTCCCGAATAAAATCATCCTTCTGCTCGTAGGAGAAAAAGGCGTAATCCAAATAAGGCAGCAGCAGGTCGTTTACCGGCAGGTCCAGCCGCTTGGAAAAGTCGTAGACCCACACCTGGCCCGGCTGCTTAAGCTCTGCGATGTACCGCTCTATCTTTGCCCACCGCTCGGCGTAGACAATGTCAAAGCCCTTGATAAACTCCAAATCCTCCGGGGAAAGGGCAATCTCCTCCATGGCGTTGCCTGCAAAGTGGAGATGTTTCTTGTCCCCTTCCACAATGTCCATGGTGGCCATGCCAGTGGGCCGCTCCACGCGGTCCAGCACCCGCAGGGGGATGCCCCGCTCCCGGAGGCGCTCCTCCAGGGCCATGGCGAAAACATCGTTGCCCAGGATGGTCATTTCGGTAATATCCCCGCCCATCTCCTTGTAGTTGAGGGCAAAGTCGATGCTGTTGCCGGTGAGATAATACCGGTCCAGCTTGTAGTAAACGTCAATGCAGTTATCCGCCAGGGCAATGGCTCTTTTCATGCTGTCTCACTCCCCCATGACATAAATCATATACTTGCGGTTTTTAATGCCATCGTATTCGCAGAAATAGATATCCGCGGCGCTCCCCAGCTTCACTCTGCCTTCCACCACCGGGAAGACACAGTGGTTCCCGGTGAGGAGGGACTTCAGGTGTCCCGGCGCGTTGCCGCCGATGGTGCCATAGCTGCGGAGATAGTGGTTGTGGTGGTAGGGATAGTCCTCCGGGGCGGCGCGATCCAGCATCTCCATCAGGTCCTTTTCCACGCAGGGGAGGCTTTCGTTCACGGTGATGCCGGTGGTGGTGTGCTCGGTGATAACAAAGACCACCCCGTTTTCCACCCCGCTTTCCGCCACATAGTCCCGCACCTCGTCGGTGATGCGGAGCATCTCAAACTCCTTGTTGGCGCAGATAGGGACCTCCTTCAGCTTAAATTTCATCACAAAGCCCCTCCAGTCCGAAGAATTTGGCGGCGTTGCGCCAGTACACCTTTTCCCTGGTTTCCGGGTCCATGGCAATGCTGTCCAGGCCGCGCTTAGCCCGCACCGGGCGGATGCGGGGGGAATCGGAGCCGAACATCACCTGGCCGGCGATGTTGTGCTCCAGCCAATATTCCCCCATCTCCTCCCGGAAGACCTTGTGGTAGATTTGATACGGCCCGTCGAAGTTCATCAGGGCGGTATTGGCGTAGAGGTTGGGGTATTTAAGCAGAAGGGCCGCCGTCTCCTGAACCCAGGGCCACCCCATATGGGCCAGGCAGACATTCACCTCCGGGTAGGCGGCGACCACCTCCTCGAACTCCACCGGCCGGGCGTATTTCGCCAAGGCGTCCTTCTCCAGGCAAAGCCCGGCATGGAAGAGGATGGGCTTTTTGTGGGCCCGGCAAAGGTCGTAAAGGGGCAGCAGCCGGGGGTCGCCGGGGTACATCTTCAGGCGGGCGGTGTTCACCACAAGGCCCTGCAGCCCCAGGGTGGTGAAGGCGCGCTCCAGCTCCTGGCAGGCGTCGGCTCGGCGGGGGTCCACCGCCGCCAGGCCCAGGAAAAAGTCCGGTTCCAGGGCCACCAGCGCCGCAATCTCATCGTTGGAGATGGCGGGGGTCCCTGTCTCGGCGGAGCAGTCCTCCGGCAGCAGCGCCGCCTTACGGATATCCGCCAGGGCATACTGCTTTTTCAGGAGCGGCAGGGGCGAGGGCTTCATCAGGTGGAAATTCATCTCGTCGCAACGCCTTTCAAAGCGGGCGGCGTCGCCGCAGATAGGGGCGAAAAGCGCCGGACGGATGTGGGTATCAATAAGCATTTTGGAGGGGCCTCCTTCTGTTACAGATTATCCTGGAGGGCATACATACTCTCCCGGTTGGCGCGGTACAGCTCCCGGAAGATGGGGTAGCAGGTTTTGTAAAACTCGTGGTTTTCCAGGTTGGGCTGGAGGACGGTCCCCTGGGGCAGAGCGTCCCGCAGGGCCAGGAAGTCCTTCAGGGCCCCGCAGCCCACCGCCGCCAGCATGGCGTCCCCATAGGAGGAGCACTGCCAGGGCTCCGGGATGGTGATGGGAATACCCGCCATATCGCAGATAATCTGCATCCAGGTGCGGTTTTTGGTGCCGCCGCCGGCGGTGATAAGCCGCTTGGGGGGCAGGCCCATCTCCTCGAAAAGCAGCAGGTGCTGGTAGGTGGAGTAGCCGATAGCCTCCAAGGCGGCGCGGCCAATATGTCGCCGGTTGTGGCCGCCCCGCAGGCCGAATATCATCCCGGCGGCCCTGGGGTCCTGGAGGGGGCTGCGCTCCCCGTAGATGTAGGGAAGCATCATCAGACCGCCGCTGCCGGCCGGCACCTCCGCCGCCTCCCGCGCCATAACGGCGTAGGCGTTCTCTCCCCCCTGCTCCTGGGCCGCCAGCTCCGGGGCGTAGAGGGTATCCCGCACCCAGCGGGTGAGGGTCCCGGCGGCGTTGGTGCCGTCCCCCATGCAAAAGGTGCCGGGAACGGTGAAGACCTTTCCCCCTTTAAGGGAGCCGTTTCCATTGGGGGAAACAAACTGGTCCACAAAGCGGTCCACACAGTAGTAATAGAACATGGAGGAGCCGTACTGGAAGAAGGCGGTGCCAGGCTCCACCAGGCCGACGCTGATGGCCTCAGCGGTGGAATCCCCAGTACCGGTGACCACCGGCGTGCCGGGGGCCAGACCGGTCTCCCTGGCTGCCTCCGGTGTGACACGACCCACAATATCGGTGGAGACGGCGCAGTCGGCAATCTGATCCGGGCGGCAGTAGAGGGGGCATTCCGCCTCGTTCTTCGTCCCGTCCCCCTTATATAAAGGCCGGAAGGAGCCCTTTGCCAAAAACTGGTCGATGACATACTCCCCGGTGAGGCGGGCGGTGAGGAAGGAGCTGCCGGTGAGGAACTTATAGGTCCGCCCATAGACCTCCGGCTCGTTGTTTTTAAGCCACAGAATCTTGGTGGCGGTATCCCCGGAGCAGATGGGATGGCCGAACAGCTCCTGCACCCGCTGCTCCCCGTAGTGCTGGGTAAGCCATGCGGCTTCCCTTTCCGCCCTGGCGTCGATGCCGTAAAGGATGGCTGGGCGCAGGGGGCGGCAGTTTTCGTCCACCGGCAGGCAGTCGGTGCCCAGGGCGCTGGCCCCTACACAGGCCACCTGCTCCGGGGCGATGCCGCTTTCCTCCAGGAGCTTTTTGGTTATCTTGCAGAAATCCCCCCACCAGACGCCTTCTGCGTCGTGCTCGAACCAGCCGGGCTGGGGGTTTTCCATGGTGTGGGGGACGCTGACGTCGGCGGCGGGGCGGAAGTCCTCCCCGATGAGCATGCCGCGGGATTCAAAGGTCCCGATGTCCACCCCTAAAAAGTATCGTTTCATGGCTCTGTCCTTTCTGGGTCACAGCCCCGCCCGGATCTCCCGGACAATCTCCATAAAGGAGCGCACCCGCTCCTCGTCCACCCGGCCGTTAAAGACGCCGTCCTTCTTGAAGGCGGAGCCCATGCAGACGCCATCGCAGAACCGGAGCTTTTCCCGCACGTTTTCGTGGCGGCAGCCGGTGTTGCAGAAAACCGGCACCTGGCGGGGCTGGGCCACCTGGTAGACGTCCTCCAGAATCTTATCGTCCGGCTCGTTGCCGGCGGCGGAGCCGGAAACGCAGAGGCCGTCGGCAAAGTCCCCGAACATGATGGACCGGGCCACCACCTGGATATCCCGCTGCACCAGGTAACAGTCCGCCTCCGGGTTCACCTTAAAGAGCAGCTTCATGTCCTGGATACCCAGGGCCTTGCGGTGGCGGATGGCCTCGCCGCTGTTGGAGGTGTAGAGGCCGTACTCCCCCATATAGGCCCCGGAGAAGCAGCTGCGGCCAAACCGGGCCCCTGTGGCGGCGGCCAGGTCGATGGTGGCGATGGGGTTCTTCACTACATTGACGCCGAAGGGCACCCGAATAAGCTCCTTCAGGTTCCCGATGATATAGGCCATGGCGGAAATCACCGCAATATCCGCCACCGGCTGGTAGGGGAGGCTGAATTCATTGGCAAAGAGGATGCCGTCCACCCCGCCGTTCTGGAGGGCGATGAGGTCCTGGCGGGCATGGTCCAGGACTGTATCCATACTGCCGCAGTAGCCGGGGTCCCCAGGGAGGGCATCCAGGTGCAGCAGGGCGATAATGGGCTTTTCTACCCCAAACATTTCATGGGTCCACATGGTCAAACACTCCTTTGTTTAATCAAGCTCGTTGGTATTGGCACGCAGCCAGGCAACAATATCATCAATGGCCTTGTCCGGGTCGCAGTAATACCGGCGGTCGCAAATCTCAAAGGAGCAGGTGCCCTGGTAGTTGTGGGCCACAATAGCGTCGTAATACTCCTTCATGGGGAAATCGGCATCTCCGGGGACGGTGTGGCCCCGGTCGTTAAAGTGGACGTGCTGGAGCTTTTCCCCCAGGTTCCCGAAGTAATCGTCCACCGTTTCCCCGGCGTAGGTCATCTGGTCCATATCCACCATCCCCACCACCCAGGGGGAATCGATCTCCCGGAGCATCCGGGCCAGGTCGGCGCTGGTGATGATGGTATTGGAGGTGGTCACCTTCAGCTCCTCCAAAAAGAGGGTGATCTTTTTTCGGTCGCAGTAGGCGGCCAGCTGCTGCATGGAATCCCGGCAGTAGTTCCATGCCTCCTCACGGGGGGCATCGAAGTAGCCGAAGCCGGTGCTGATCTGGATACAGGGACAGCCCAAAAACTCGGCGGTATCAATCGCCCGCTGGTAGTAGCGGATGCTGCTCTCCCTGGTGGTGCGGTCCTGGGTGCAGAAGTTCACCGGATAGACGCAGTTTTCCGGGGTCATGGCCATGATGGAAAGGCCGCGGCTGCGGATGTCGCGGTCCAGCTCCAAAAGGCTGCTGAGGGGGTAATCAAAAATATTCAGCTGGGGGGCGGAGCAGTAGAGGTCGATGCTGTCAAAGGGGGAGCGCTCCACCTTGTCCAGGAACTTTTTGATGGGATAGCGCAGGTAATGGTAATTCATCGGGGCCAGCTTCATGGGGACACCTCCTACATAAATAGGGCCTGGCGCACGCTGCCCGGTATGGGAAGGCACGCCAGGCCGGTAAACAGGGATGGTTTACATTTTAGAAGACCAGCATTCCCAGGACAAAGGCGACGGCAACGGTGACAACGCTCATCACCAGGCCGGGGAACATATAGCTGTGGTTCAGGACATACTTGCCAATCTTGGTGGTGCCGGCGGAGTCAAAGCCCAGGGCGGCTACGCACTGGCCGGAGGCGGGAATGAAGTAGTTGCAGTTGCAGACCACCCAGCCGGCGATGATAACGTAGACCGGCAGGTTCAGGGCCATGCCAATGGGAATCATAATCATGGTGGTGGAGGCCTGGCTGGTGGTGATGGCGGCCACGATGAACACCGCGATGATGTAGATCCAGGGGAACTGGTTGGCCACGGCGCCCATAGTATCGGAGATGTAGCCGGACTGGTCGCCGATGAAGGTGTTCACCATCCAGCAGAGGCCGTAAGCCAGCACCACAGCGAACATACCGGTTTTAAAGACGGGCTGGTCCAGCATCTTGTTGCTATCGAACTTGCAGACCAGCACCATCAGGGCAGCGCCCACCAGCATAAAGATTTCGATGACGGTGGTCATTCCCAGGCTGTTGCCATCGGCGAAGGTGGGCCGCAGGGCGGAAACCGCGCCCAGCAGGACGATGAGAAGCATGGCTACCAGGAAGATGATAACGGAGTTTTTAGCCTCTTTGGTGACCGGCTTGTCGTCACTGTGGTCCAGCTTGTAGTCCTTCACCAGGCCCTGGCGCACCCGCTCCAGGTACTCCGGGTCCTCGCTCAGCTCCTTGCCCCGCTTCATGACCGAAAGGCCGGCGGCGATGGCGCCCAGCAGGGTGGCGGGGACGCAGACAATCAGCAGGTTAAAGAGGTTGATGTTGCCATAGGCAGCCATCAGGCCCAGGATGCCGGCGGTGGCGGCGGAGATGGGGCAGGCAGTGATGGCGTTCTGGGAAGCAACTACCGAGGCGGAGATGGGGCGCTCCGGGCGCACGCCGGTATCCATGGCGATTTCATTGATAACCGGCAGCAGGCTATAGACGATGTGGCCGGTGCCGCACATAAAGGTAAATATGTAGGCCACCACAGGTCCCAGGATGGTGATGTGCTCCGGATGCTTGCGGAGAATCCGCTCCGCCAGCTTGACCATGTAGTCCAAGCCGCCAGCAGCCTGCATACAGGAAGCCGCCACAATAACGGCAATCATAATGCGGATGACGGTGATGGGCGGATCCGAAGGCGGAACGCGCAGTACAAAGGTCATAATCAGCATGCCAAGACCGCCGGCCAGGGCCAGGAAGGGGCCGCCCTTGCGGGTACCCAGGAAGATCATAGCAAGAACGATAATCAGTTCTACCCAGAACATAGAATTGCCTCCTTTTTCATCGAATGGATTATGGGATGGGCTTTTTTGAGGTCCTTACCAGCGTGGCCACGCGGTGCTGAACGTGCAACAGCTCGGCCGGTGAATGTTCTATATTGTATCGAATCATCCCCGCCAAATTGTTTTACATTACGATAATACAATACAACACAAATACCGGGATTGTCAATACAAAATCAAAAATTTGGGAAAATATCTATTTATGGGCATCTACTTTTGTGCAATATGTATATATCAGATTTGATACAATGCAATACTGGCTTTTCAGGGGTGTCGTGGCTCTTTGCGCCCTAAAAAGAGAAAGGCCCTCCGACACAATTGGATGTCAGAGGGCTTTTTTGCTGTCGTCTCTTAAATTCTATGGGGGGACTAAACAATCATCTTGAAGCGGTCCGCGATGCAAAGCTGGTTTCCCAGGTGCCGGTAGGTGCCGGTGGCGTCCTGGATGAGGCTGCGGATGGAAAGGAGGGGGTAGCGCTTGGGGATGCCCAAATACCGGGCCTCCTGGGAGCTGGCGAAGACAATCTCCAGCATCTTTTCCGACTGGGTGAAGACAATCCCCTTGTGGGCCCGAATCACCTGGTAGAGGGAAGCGTCGTTCAGGTCCTCGTTAAAGAGGAAGCTGAACTCCTCGGAAAACTTGTTGGTCTCCAGCACAGTAGGGGAGCCGTTTGCCAGCCGGACCCGCTGCACCACCAGCACCTGCTGGCCGGGCTCCAGGCAAAGCTGGCTGGCCTCCTCCTCGGTGGGGGATTCCAGGGCAATTTTAATCATCTTCGCGCCGGGGGTGTAGCCGGTCATGCGGCACATATCGGAATAATCCAGCACGCCGGAAAGCCCCCGCTGAATCTTCTGTTCCGCAATAAAGGTGCCCTTCCCCGGCTTCCGGACCAGGCACCCGGATTTGGAAAGCTCGTCCAGCGCCTTGCGCACCGTCACCCGGCTCACCGAATAGCGCTCGCTCAGCTCGTTTTCGGTGGGGAGGCGGCTCCCTGCCGGCAGCTCGCCGTTTTCGATTTCCTTGCGCAGCCGCTCCTCCAGCTGCTTATAGAGGGGGGTGGAGATTGTATTATCCAAGTTCATAGCCGTAAATCCTTGTTTTCTGTCAAAATAGAGGCCCTAGCGCCATCTTTCCCAAACGCCTGATAGCATACAAAGTGTGCAATTGGTATTCCTAATTATACTCATCCAAAGGGGATTTGTAAAGTGTGTCTTGCCATTTTGCTCAAAAAAGATTTGCATTTTTCATCATTTTGCCAAAAATCTTTTCTGGTATTGACATTTGTATTGTATTGTATTATTATCTAGGCGTACAAATAAAACATTCCCCGCAGGGGGCATCTTAAAGGGAGGTTGTTTTTATGTTTTACACCAGCGCCAACATGAGGGACATTATTGGGGAGATTCTCGCCGCCAAAAAGGAGCAGGGAGGGGTGAAGAGCCTCTACTTTGTGGGCTGCGGCGGCAGCCTGGGGGCCCTCTATCCCGCCAAAACCTTTATGGAGAGGGAGTGCGCCGGCATCAAGTCCGCCCTCATCAGCAGCAACGAGTTTGTCCACAGCACCCCCAGGGACTTCGGCAAAAACTCCATCATCTGCCTGGCCTGCCACAAGGGCAACACCCCGGAGACCATCGCCGCCGCCCGCCTGGGCCGGGAAAAGGGGGCCGCTGTTATCGTCCTCACCTGGCTGGAGCAGTCCGAGATTGTGGAGCACAGCGATTATACTGTCCTCTATTCCTTTGACGCCAGCCCGGACCACCTGGCCGGGGATATTGACTACGCCGGGGAAAAGACCATGTGCGCCCTGCTAGTGGCGGTGGAGCTGCTCCAGCAGACCGCCGGGTACGAAAACTACGAGAAGTTCCTGGCCGGCCGGGAGATGCTCACCGCCGTTATCCGCAAAGCCCGCGCCCAGGTGGCGAAGCGCGCCCTGGCCTTTGCCCAGGAATACAAGGACGACAGCGTCATCTACACCATGGGCAGCGGCGCGGGGTACGGCGCGGCCTATATGGAGAGCATCTGCATCTTTATGGAGATGCAGTGGCTGGATTCCAGCAGCATCCACACCGGCGAGTACTTCCACGGTCCCTTTGAAATCACCGACGTGAACCGCCCCTTTATGATTCAGGTTTCCGAGGGCTCCACCCGTCCCTTGGACGAGCGCTGCCTTAAGTTCCTGCGCACCTACGGCAAGCGCATCGAGGTGCTGGACGCCAAGGAACTGGGCCTTTCGGTCATCGATCCGGCGGTGGTGGATTACTTCAACCACTCCCTCTTCAACAACGTCTACCCCATCTACAACCACGCCCTGGCGGAGGCCCGCAAGCACCCCCTCCCCACCCGCCGCTATATGTGGAAGGTGGAGTATTAAAAGGGAGGTGTCACCGTGAAAGAGGTCCGAATCCTTGCCATTGGCGATAACGTTTGCGACAAATACCTTTCCCGCGGCAAGATGTACCCCGGCGGGCAGTGCGTAAACACCTGCGCCTATGCCCGGATGAACCAGACCGAGGCGGCCTACCTGGGAAAATTTGGCAGCGACGAGGTAGCCGCCTACAACCAGGAGATTCTGGCCCGGCTGGGCATCGACGCCAGCCGCTGCCGCCGCTTCCCAGGGGAGAACGGCTTCGCCCTGGTGACCCTTCGGGGAAACGACCGGGTCTTTCTGGGCTCCAACAAGGGGGGTGTGGCAAAGGAGCATCCTTTCTCCTTCACCCCGGAGGACCTGGATTACATCCGGGGCTTCTCCCTCATCTACACCAACCTGAACAGCTACATCGAGGAGGACCTGCCCCTTCTCAAGGAAACCGGCGTGCCCATCGCCTACGATTTTTCCCTGCGGTGGAACGACGAATATCTGGCTAAGGTGGCCCCCTATGTCACCGTCGCCATTCTTTCCTGCGCCCATTTAACCCCGGAGGAGCGGGAGCGGGAGATGAAAAAGGCTCAGTCCCACGGCATCGCCATTGTGCTGGGCACCATCGGGGAGGAAGGCTCCTGGGTGCTCTACGGGGATAGGTTCTACTACGCCCCCGCCGTGCACGCCGAAGATGTCATCGACACCATGGGGGCGGGGGATTCCTACTTCGCGGCCTTCCTCTGCTCCCTGCTGCGGGATTCCGCCACCGGCGCCCTCATTGAGGGGGACGAGGCGGAGATGGCGGCCCGCCTGCAAAGGGCCATGAACCGGGGCGCGGCTTTTGCCGCCCAGGTCTGCGCCATGGAGGGGGCCTTCGGCTACGGCACCCCCATCCTGGGACGCACCGAAGTGTAAGAACCTGTTCAGCATCTAACCGCACGCCGACTGGCAGGTCTTTTTCCGCCATGCTTTGCCAAATTTTATTGCAATACATACAGTATTGCTGCAAAAATTTGTCTGCGCCTGGCAAAAAGATCCCTTGCCATCCGCCGCGCGTCCAGATACTAAACAGGTTCTAAGGGATAGAAAGGAGCGTTATCCATATGAAACCGGACATTTACGAACACAGCGGCGAAGGCATCCTTTGCGTCTACAAAAACCCCAAGTGGCTGGTCTCCATCAAAAACTGGAAGCCGGACAACGACATTGACGGCATCGTCCACCTGGAGGTTCACCACTCCACCGACGAGCAGTTTATCCTGGCCGCCGGCAAGGCCATCCTCATCACCGCGGAGCGGAAGGAGGGGCGGTTCGAGATTCAGCTGACCCTTATGGAGCAGGGAAAGGTCTACAATGTCCCTGCCGAATGCTGGTTCTATTCCATCACCCAAAAGGACACCAAGATGATGTATGTCCAGGATTCCAACTGCTCCATGGAAAACAGCGATTTCATGGACCTCTCCCCCCAGGAAATCGCCTACATCCGGGAAAATGCCGCGCGGCTCTTCGCCGGCTGAGCCGCCATGAAACCGGACTGCGTCCTGTTCGACTTTGACGGGGTCATTGCCGATACCGAAAGCAGCAACGCCCGCTACCTGGGGAAGGCGCTGGCGGTGTTCGGCGTCGCTGTCACCCCGGAGGATGAGCGGCGGATGGTGGGGGTGAACGACCGGGAAATTTTGGAGGAGCTGCTCCAGCGGGCCGAGCCGCCGGTGACGGTGGAGCGCCTCCTGGAGGAGCGGCGGCGGCAGGGCAACACCTACGAAAACGAGCCCTCCCTGTCCCCCATGCCCGGCTTGCTCCCCTTCCTTTGGCGGCTGCGGGCGGCGGGGATACGGACCGCCCTGGTCACCTCCACCAGCTCCCGGCTGATTCTGGCCGCCCTGAACCGCATGGGGATGAGCGCCCTCTTTGACGCCATTCTCTGCGGCGATATGGTGGAAAAGCGCAAGCCCTCCCCGGAAGGCTACCAAAAGGCCATGGCCCTCCTGGGGGCCGCGCCGGAGCGCTCCATCGTCATCGAGGATTCCCCGGTGGGCATCCGCGCCGGAAAAAGCGCCGGGGCTTTGGTGGCAGCCTACAAATGCGGCAGCTTTTCCCAGAATACCTCCCAGGCGGATTTTGAAATCTGGGACTATGAGGACTGTCTTTCCCTGCCTATATTCGGCCTTTCCATCGAATGAGAGCAGAAGCTCTCCGGCAAAAGCCGGGGAGCTTCCCTTTTTATCCGGTGCTTTCCCGCACCACCAGGCGGCAGGGGAGGCGCAGCTGGAGCACCTCGCTGTGTCCCCCCTGGAGGCGGTCCAGCAGCAGGCGCACCGCCAGCCGCCCCATATCGTCCTTGGGGATATGGATGGTGGTGAGCTGGGGGTGCACCATCCCCGCCGGGGCGATGTCGTCCACCGAGATAATCGCCAAATCCGCCGGAACGGAAAGCCCCCGCTTGCGCAGCCCCCGCACCGCCCCGATGGCGACGCTGTCATTGGCGCAAAAGATGGCGGTGGGCGGCTTTTCCAGCTTCAGAAGGGAGGCGACCCCCCGCTCTCCCCCCTCCTCGGTCTGGCGGGTCTCTCCCACCAGCTCCCGCCGGAAGGGCAGCCCCTTTTCCGCCAGCAGCTCCCGGTAGCCGCTGTAGCGGTTTTCCACGGTGCACTCCCCCAGGTAGGCGATGCGGGTATGTCCCCGCTCCAGCAGGTGCTCCACCGCCATCCGGGCCGCCTCCCGGCCGCTGCACAGCACCTGGTCCACCGCCGACTGTCCGGCGGGGTTCAGCCCCACCGCAATGGAGGGCCACCGCCGCCCCAGCCGCCGGGCCGCCTCCCCGGAGCAGCGCCCCAGCAGCACCAGGCCCTGGGGCCGCAGGCGCTCCAGCTCCCGGCAGTCCCGCTCCATCCCCTGGGTCAGCGGCAGGGAGGACAGCAGGGGGCAGCCCTGGCGGAGTATTTCTTCATCCACCGCCTGGGCCAGGGCCTGGAAGAAGGGGTCGCTTTCGGTATCGATGACCCTGGCTAAAAGGGTGACGATTCGGGGGGGCGTTCCGGCGGTTGGGGCTCCCAAGCGGAGAGCCCTTGCGGCGGGATTGGGAGTGTACCCCAACTGCCGGGCCACCTCCCAAATGCGCCGGGCCACCTCCGGGGAGGCCGCCTTCTCCCCCATTCCCCCCAACACCCTGGAGACGGTGGACACCGAGACCCCCGCCGCCGCCGCAATCTCCTTTTGGCTTGCCATCCTATTCCCTCCTTCTGTGGGCTGTGATGATGGTGCAGCTTCCGGCGTTGACGGTGATGACGCAGCTGTCCACTTGGATGTACCAGTTCTTTCCCCGCCGGGTGAGGAGCGCCCTGGGGGAGACGATTTTCTCCTTGCACCAGGCCACCACATCTTCGGTATCCAGCTTCAAATTCCTTCGGATGCGCAAAGCCCCCAGCTCGGTAGTGTGCAGGCGCTCCAGGCATTCCCCCAGGGGATGTTCCTCCATCGGGTGTCCCTCCTTATTTTGCGGGATTTTCTTTCAGTTTACCACAGGGGAGCGGTTTACGCAATCGTTTGGGCATTTTTTTCGCCGCCGCCCCCTTCCTTCTGGTACAATAGGATATAGAATTCCAATCGCCTTTGTTTAACGCAAGAAAGGATGGTCTCTATGAAGTACATCTTCCTAAACCTCAAGCGCTTTGACATTCCCCCGGAGCTGGGGGGTGTGAACCGCCTGACCCCTACGCCCAAATGGGGCTGGGCCGTTGTCACCGGCGTCCAGGAAAAGCTCTGCCCCCTGGTGAAAGAATGCCGCTTCCCCATCTTCTTCCCGGAGGCCCATATCCTGGGGGCTAACGCGGCCCTGATGCCCGATTCCCCGGTGGAACTGGGGTGCCAAGGGGTGTTCCGTCAGGACACCGCTGTGGGGGGGAACTTCGGGGCCTTCACCACCGGGCGCACCGCCCACGCCGCCTCCGCCCTGGGGTGCGACTGGACCATGATCGGCCATTGTGAGGAGCGGCGGGACAAGGCGGGCATTCTGGCGGAGGCCGGGGTCACCGATACCGCCGCCGTAAACCGCATCCTGAACCAGGAGGTCCGCCGGGCCGCCGAAGCGGGCCTTAACGTCCTCTACTGCATCGGGGAGACCGCCGAGGAATCCCCCCGCCGGGACGAGGTGCTGCGGGAACAGCTCACCATCGGCCTGGAGGGGGTGGACACCACCGGCGGCAAGGTGGTCATCGCCTACGAGCCGGTGTGGGCCATCGGTCCCGGCAAGACCCCTCCGGGGAGGGAGTTTATCCAGGAGGTGGCTCAGGTCATCAAGGGCATCACCGGCGGCCTGGACGTGGTCTATGGCGGCGGCCTCAAGGCGGACAACGCCCAGATGCTGGCCTCCATCCCGGAGATCGCCGGCGGCCTCATCGCCCTCACCCGGTTCACCGGGGAAATCGGCTTCTATCCCGACGAGTATATTGAAATCATCCGCCTGTACCTGGGCAAATAAAGGAGGAAAAGTATGAAACTGGATTTTGAATACGGCAACGGCATGATGAGCGCCCAGCTGCCGGACAGCACCGACGTCTTTGTCCCTGGGGAGACGGTCCCCGATCCCCCCTGCCTGCCCCAGGACTGGGACAGCCTCTACAAGGCCACTCAGGACAGCATCCGCAGTCCCATCGGGATGCCCTCCCTCAAAGAACTGGCGGGCAAGGGCAAGACGGTGGTCTTTGTCATCCCGGATATTGTCAAAGGGGGCAACCAGCCTACCAGCCACCGCAAGGTAGCCATCCGGGCCTGCCTGGATGAACTGTACGCTGCCGGGGTGGAAAAGAAGGACATTCTGCTCCTTTTCTCCAACGGCCTGCACCCCCGCGCCACCGTCCCGGAGATGAAAACCATCCTGGGGGAGGAGCTGTTCCGGGAGTTTTACTACACCAACCAAATCACCAGCCACGACAGTGAGGACTATGAGCACCTGGTGGACATCGGCTACACCGCCGCCGGGGACCATGTCATCATGAACAAGTACGTTTACGACGCGGATATCGCCATCCTCATCGGTCATACCCAGGGTAATCCTTACGGCGGATATTCCGGCGGGTATAAACACTGCGCCACCGGCATCTCCCACTGGCGCTCCATCTCCGCCCACCACGTCCCCAAGGTGATGCACCAGCCGGATTTTGTCCCTGTCTCCACCAGCAGCGTCATGCGGGGGAAGTTTGACCAGCAGGGGATGCTGATGGAAGAAAAGATGGGCAAAAAGTTCTTCTGCTGCGACGCGGTGCTGGATACCAAGTCCCGCCAGATCGCCATCTTCTCCGGCTGGGCCAAGGAGATGCAGCCCCTTAGCTGGGAGGTGGCCGACAAGCGCACCTACGTCCACTGGGCCGAAAAGAAGTATGACATCATCGTCTTTGGAATGCCCACCAACTTCCACTACGGTAACGGCATGGGCACCAACCCCATCCAGATGATGCAGGCCCTTTCCGCCCAGGTTATCCGCCACAAGCGCATTATGTCCGACCGGTGCGTCTTCATCGTCTCCTCCTTCTGCGACGCCTGGTTCCACGAGGAGCGGTGGCCCTACCTGCGGGAGCTGTACGAGATGTTCCAGCACGATTCCATGAACATCCTGCCGGATATGGACCGGTACGGCGAGTACTTCGCCACCAAGGAGGAGTACATCCGCAAATACCGCTTTGCCAATGCCTTCCACCCCTTCCACGGCTTTTCCATGATGAGCTGCGGCCACCTGGCGGAGGAGCACACCAGCGCCATCTACATCGTGGGGGCGCGGGAGCCGGGCATCGCCCGCAGCATGGGCCTTAAGACCCGCGCCACCTTCGAGGAGGCCATCGCCGACGCCATGAAGAAGTACACCGGGCCAAACCCCAACATCCTGGCCCTGCCCCGGACCTTCACTACCGCCGCCGTCCACCTGTGCATGAAGGACCCGGCCCTCAACGGCGCGCCGGTCACCGGCCACCCCTGCGGAGGCTGATATGACCCAGCTTCTGTATTTTCTCATCGCCATTGGGGCCACCACGGCGGGGTCCCTTACCGGCATGGGGGGCGGGGTCATCATCAAGCCGGTGATGGACGTGCTGGGGGCCTACGACGCCGCCACCATCGGGGTGCTATCCTCCATCACCGTCTTTTCCATGTCGGTGGTCTCCATCGGCAAGCAGATGCTGGCAAAAACACCCATCCCCTTTGCTACCGCCATCCCTCTGGCTATCGGCTCGGTGGCCGGGGGACAGGCGGGCCAGATGATGCTGACCGCCCTCACCGCCGGGCTGCCCAACGCCCAGGTGACGGCGGTGCAGAACGTGGTGCTGGGGCTGCTGATACTGGCCGTCTACTGGTACATGAAGCACAAGCAGAGCATCCCCGGAAAGCACTGGGACAGCCTTCTGCCCGCTTTGCTGGTGGGTCTGTTCCTGGGCATCTGCTCCTCCTTTTTGGGCATCGGGGGCGGGCCCATCAATGTGGCTCTTATCATCTTCCTCTTTTCCTACGATACCAAAACCGCGGCGGTCTGCTCCCTTATCACCATCCTTTTCGCCCAGGTCTCCAAGCTCTGCTCGGTGGCCTTGGGGGCGGGGCTTGCCGCCTACGACCTTTCCGCCGCCCCGGTGATGGTGGCGGGGGCCATCGCCGGCGGCTTCATCGGTGCGGCGCTGAACAAAAAGCTGCCGGAAAAGACGGTGGAAAAGGCCTTCAACGGGGTGCAGCTGCTGGTTTTAGCCATCTGTGTCTTTAACATCATCCGGAACATCCGATAGGAGGAACGACTATGGAATACACCATCAAGAAGGGCAAGCTCGCCCTCACCGCCTCGGAGCACGGGGCGGAGCTGCGCTCCCTCACCTGGGAGAAAAAGGAGCTTATCTGGGAGGGCAAAAAAGAGGTCTGGCCCCGTCGGGCCCCGATCTGCTTCCCCTGGTGCGGCAAGCTGGCGGAGGGGAAAGGGAGCTTTGGCGGCTGGCAGTGCAAGGGACCCCAGCACGGGTTTATCCGGGACCTGGAGCACGTTCTGGCGGCCCAGGAGGAGGACCTTCTTCGGTTCCGCCTCAGCTGGGCGGGGGACGAAAGCTGGCCCTGGGCCTTCTCCTTCGAGACGGAGCACCGGCTCACCCAGGAGGGAGCGATTACCACCTGCGCCGTGGTCAACGCAGGCAGCCAGCCGATGGCGATGCAGCTGGGCTTCCACCCCGGTTTTGCCTGCCCCTTCCTGCCGGGGACGGCGGTGGAGGACTACCAGGTGCGGTTTGAAAGCGGTTTGGTCGTGCCGCTTACCGAGCACCTGTTTGACAACGATTCCATCCAGTACCAGGGGGTGGGGGCCTGGGCCCGTTTGGAGCACCGGGAGAGCGGAAAGTATATCCAGCTGGGAACCGAAGGGTTTTACTGCGTGCTGCTTTGGAGCCAGCCGGGCATCCCCGGCTTTGTCTGCATCGAGCCGTGGCAGGGCTACCCCGGTCCCCAGGAGGCGCTGGACCAGCGCCCCGGCGCGGTGGTGCTGGCCCCTGGCGAGCGCCGCCAGTGGCAGCAGGCCATCACCCTGGCGCTGTAAAAAAGAAGAACCTGTTTCTGCAAAAGGCCCGCTCCGGCATGAAAACCGGAACGGGTCTTTCTTTTTTTATCCCTATTTTTTGCGCACCGGCAGGCACACTTCGGTCACCCACTGGTCCGGGTCCGGAGTCTGGGCCGGTCCCACATGATAGATATTAAACATGGGGCCGCTAATCTCGTACCCGTTGGCAGCAATCCAGCCTGCCAGGGCCTGGTTCACCTCATTCATCTGCTGGTAGCTCCCCCGGCAGGTCACTGAGGCCACCTCCTGGGAACTGGCGGTAAAGAAGCGGACATGCTCGGTGTCCCGGTACTCCCCCTTCACCGCCATCTGAATCTCCACCTCTACGTTTTCCTCTTTATATTCCTGGTCGTGGAAGATAGCTATGCTCCAGCAGGGGTCCGCCATCTGGAGATTTTGGGGCCCGGCCTCCTCCATCATCTGCCGCCAAAGCTCCCCCTCCTGGGAATAGTCCGGAAGAATCCCCCGCAGGCTGGCCACCTGCCGCTGGGGAATCTCTTTGCGTGTCACATTATAGCTCACAATGATGCCATCCTTTCTCACCCTTTGGAGGGTGGTTTCCAGCAGGGTAAGACGCTCCTGGGTCCGGCGCGCCTCCGCTCGCAGCTCCTCCCTGCGCACCCGGAGGAATCCTTCCAGCATCTCCGGGTCCTGGCAGGCCGCCAGCATCTCCCGCACCGCCTCCACCCCAAAGCCCATCTCCCGCAGGGCGCGGATTCGCTCCGCCTCCATCAGCTGGCGCTCATGGTAGTAGCGGTAGCCGGTGGAGGGGTCCACCTCCCCAGGCGCAAGCAGCCCCGCCTCGTCGTAATACCGTAGCATCCGGACGCTGATGCGGGAGAGCTTTGAGAAGATTCCGATTTTCAGCATTTTGGTTCCTCCTCCGTTGTTTTCTTGGGCCCAGGACAAAGTATAAACCATCCCACGGTGTTAGAGTCAAGAGGTTTTCCACAAAAAAATTTTGAACCTTTTCTTGCCCTTTCTAATAGGATGGAACCGGGAGAAGTCCGCTTCTTCCGCCCATTTGACGAAAACAAGGAGCGTTATGCTATGGAACATACCGATATGGGGCAGCTGCGGGACGGCCAGCGGGGCCTTGTCTTTGGCATTGACGAGGCCGGGGCTATGGGCCGGCGGCTGCGGGATATGGGCCTGGTGCGGGGCACCCAGGTGGAATGCCTCCACCACAGCCCCTTTGGCGACCCTGCCGCTTACCTCATCCGGGGGGCGGTTATCGCCCTGCGCCGGGAGGACAGCCGCCGGGTACAGATAGAGCTTCTGTAAGGGGGAATCGAAATGGGACTGACAAGGGGTTCCACCGGTCTTGGCGCAGTGGACACCGGTCTTCTGATTCAGCGGCTGGCGGAAAGCGACCGGGTATTTGCCCTGGCGGGCAATCCCAATGTAGGAAAGAGCACTGTCTTTAATGCTCTTACGGGGATGAATCAACATACTTGTTAATTATAATATGGCTAACAAGTATTCATTGGTGGAAAGTACGGACAGAGGAAACGCAAAGCAAGAGCCGAGACCGGGAGTAACTCCAGCCTCGGCTCTTAATTAGTAGCTCATCTGGGAAGAAGCAACCGCTCCGCTGCTGTGTCCGAAAAACACCCAAGCGTTTAGGGTTCTGCCTACCCCAGCACCTTTTTAGCCGCAAGAATCTTCGCCGTCAGGGCGGCCTTCTCTTTCTCCAGAGCTTCCACCTTTTCACGGAGGCTCTGGTCCTCCTGGGGCTCCTGCCAGGGGATACCCAGAACTTCCAGGGCGGCCTTGGCGTAGGCCCTGCCGAATGCCTGCTGCTTTTCCACACTGGCGATAATCTGCCGGTCGGCGGTGTCCAGGAAAGCCCCCTCCACCAGCACCGCCGGGGCCTTGACACGGCGAAGAAATCCGTAATAGTCCCCACCCGCATAGGTCCGGACCTTGACCCCCCGGCTATTCTGGCCAAGAGCCTTTACCTGCCCCTCTAGGGCCTCCCCAAAGGCGCGGGACATCTTCGCGTACTGGTTGGTCTGGACATAGCACTCAAAGCCATCCCCGCCCCCGGCGTTGTTGTGGACGTCTATGGCCAGGTCCGGTCCATATACGTTTGCCTCGGTGATTTCCTCCTCCAGGGGGTCGTTCTCATCCCTGGTCCTGGACATGGCCACCTGCACCCCGTGCCGCCGCAGCTCTTCAGCCATGGTGAGGGCCATCACCAGGTTGACGTCGGCCTCCCGCAGGCCCCCTCCCAGCGCCCCGCTGTCCATCCCGCCATGGCCAACCCCGATAAATACTTTAGCCATCGTTTCTGCCCTCCTTGTTCCAATCCGGCACAGCCGCATTGTCCTCCGCCGCCATCTTGAGCCAGCGCACCAGGCGCATAAGGAAGGGAGGCAGCTCCACCCCGATATCTCCAATATTCTCCAGGATAGATACAATCTCATTGCAGATGAGCCAGATAGCCACCAGTGCCGCCACCAGGAAGTGGAAGGGCAGCTGGATGCCGACGGTCTCCATGGCGTAGGTCACCAGCCAATCCAGTACCCCGCCCAGGGCCACCAGCAGCCACATGCAGCACTTCTTAGCGATACCCCGGAAGCCTACCTCCGAACTGCGCTTTTCGCCCCGGTAGCGGGCTGCCACAAAGCCGGTGGCATAGTCCGCCATGTTCAGCAGAACCAGGATATACATGGGTGCTACCAGCATCCCCGGCCAGGAGGAGAGAAGGGCAAAGAACCCCGTTATCGCAAGTTTAACCGTTTTGATGTTTTCCGTGTTATGTACCTTCCTTTTTATTTTAGCTTCAATTCGTGGTAGAATGGGACAGTCACGAGGGTTATTGGTGCATTTTTCGGGCATGGGAAATACTCCTTTTAGATGCTACAGATTTTCATCCACGATGATTTTTCCGCCTGTATCGGAATCAAGTCCGCAAGCAGTATTGGTCTCAAGTCCATAAGCTCGTAGATTACAGATATTGCCTTGTAAACTAGCAGTGCTATCTAGTTCGCAGTTGCAATATCCACCGCTTGCAATATGAGTTCTAAGATTGCCCTGGATTTCTATTTTTGCGATATCTAGGCGCATTTGTACAGGCAAATATATTGGGAAGTAAGCACTTCCATTGCCATCCACAATAACATTGGAAATTGGCTGTCCAACTCCAAACGGAATTACGCATTGATATCGCTGGCACTTAAGCAGTTCCAGCGTGGGGTCCGGCGGCGGGTCATTGAGAACCCACTGGTCACCGATTTTTCGGGCTAGGGTTTGTTCGGTTCCTTTTTCGAGTTTTATTCCGGCGCAATGGAGGTTGGTTTTTCCTAACGTAAACAATCTGAACATCGTGTTTTGAACCGTTGAACCTTCTGGTATAATAGCAGTTAAATAATAAAGGCCAGGGTTAGTAATACGTACTTCTGATACGGTAGTCAGTTGTAAAGTAAAATGTCCAGTAATCCTTGTTATTAAAATAGAAAATGTATATGGATACCCTATAAAATGCTCTATGTTTTCTATTTTTTGTTCTATTACAACTTGTTGATTTTCGTCTGCGATGATGTCTATCCCTGGATATGTCGGTTTTACTGTACCAACATTAGTTGTTGACCACAAATGCCAACCATCTACACAATATCCAGTTGTGTTATATGTATTTAGGCCTCTTTGGTTTATTTCAAAATATGGATTCAGTGCTAAATTCCGATTACTCCGCACAATCTCAAATGGCAGGCAATCTGCTACCCGCAGGACCCGTCCTTCAAGAACATCCACAGCGTCTGCACCGGTGACGGTGGTCCGTCCATCAAAGGCGGTGATGTCCACTTTGCGGTTGTAAGCGATAGGCCGGGCCAGCTCATAGTAGACGGTAACAGGGGTGCCTGCGGCAGCCTGGGCGGCGAGCCAGGATTTGAAATTGTCTACTCCTCCCACACCGTTCTCATAGTTGAAAATCAACACATTAAATGCGTCGATGTGAAAAGAAGGGCATACATCGTTGCTTTTGTTATACACAAAATGAGATGAAATCATATTGTGTTTGGTCTTTGCAGAATATAATCTAATATAATAAATCGTTAGTATTTCCGACACACTAACGGTTAACCAGTTTTCCGTCCCATCCAGAACCAGCTTCCCGACCCGCTGCACAAAGTCCCCCCGCACTCCATCGTATGTATCCCTTGCGCCATCTGGCAGGCTGTACCCGGTAAAGCCTAGGTCTATGTTCCGGGTCTGTCCATCCGGGCTGGTGGCTGTGGCTGCAAAAGAAACCCCTGTGATGGTGGCAGGGTTGTTCGGGCTGGGAGTTCCGGTCACTGTGCTCTTCCCCTCCCAGCTGGGTGCTAAAACGTCTGTCGCGCGGGTGGGAATTGTGGCCTCCCCAACATAGTGCCTTGGAGACATCAGGGCCATATCTCCATCACTATTTCCTGCCACAAGGCGGCGGATGCCGTCTGCGTCTGTTACATAGACTGCCATTACAATCCCTCCTTTTTAGTCCAGGTGGGGTTCCACGGTATGGAGATGATTGCCCAAATCTGCAACCATCTATCTATATTGGTTGTACTATCCATGTCTATAGCCAAAGGGGCAAAAATGCCATCATCCAGCATTCCAATCCCTAAAGCTATTCTGCCCTTGATATTGTAATTGGATACTGGCGTAAATGTGCGAGGCTTTTCGGAGACAGCTAAAACAAATCCGCACAAGATGCCGTTTTTAACCTCAATGCTGTGATTATAAATTTCCCAGCCATCACCAAATGATATGGTAACATCGTCAATGTTGATAAGCCCATCCGTTCGCCCAGCAACCTCATCAACCGCCCCCTGCACCGTCTCCGCCTGCAAGCCGCTGCCGGTATTGT
>OFGO01001032.1_pt1 | contig 22607 bp, 19 predicted proteins | sample 1521761 | NCBI WGS metagenome assembly OFGO01 (sample SAMEA3504128, study PRJEB24116) | mouse gut metagenome | biome: mouse gut; feature: mouse-associated habitat; material: faeces | place: Denmark | collected 2011
AAACAGACCTTTACGAAACGGACAAGGAAGTGCAAAATCTGATAGACTGGGTATGTCTTTCGGAACAGATAAAGGAAAACAATAATACAATCCGCAATCTGACTAGAGAATATAAAAAGATTGAGCTGGATTGCCGGGAGGGAGCGCGAGCGCAGTTGGAGCGTATGAAACAACTCTGCAAAGAGCGGAATAGTTTGTATGAGAAGCAGAATGACTTGAAAGGGCAGAAATATAAAATAGAAAAATCGTTGGAGCGATAAAAAATATAGGGCGTGGTGGTTGCTATACACTATATTTTTGTGGTAAATTGCGAATGGAAGTGGTATAATCAAGTAAACAAATCGGGATTTTATTTATCAAGGGAGATATTGAGTATGGAATATAGAATTACCAATGAAGCGGACTTTGAGGGATTAGCTAATGCAATGATTTTGGCTTATTCGGAAGAACCGTGGAGGGAGCAGTGGAGTAGTGAACGTGCTGTCAGGCGAGTGAAAGCAATCATGGGTAATTTTCAATCGGTCGGATTGGCAGCAATAGAAAATGGCAAGATAATTGGTGGTCTATTAGGATATGTAGACCCATATGCAAATGAAGATTTTTTCTATGTGTCAGAGTTATTTGTGATTCCTGAGAGAAAGAAAAATGGAATAGGTAGAACTTTGCTAAAAGAACTTGAGAATATTTTACATGAGAAAAACATTTGTGTTGTGCAACTAATGTCGATAGAAAATAATGAAGTATTCTATGGGAAATGTGGATTGAATAAGGACGATGTTTCCGTATTGTTTAAGCGTTGTTAGGTAGTGGAGAAATTCCTGTTTACCGATTAAAGTGGTGGAAAACAACGAATTGATTCTTTCCTTGTTAATGTTTATATATATGGCGCTGGCACCATGTAATAAGGGCGGATAAGGAGAAAATCGGTATTTTGCTACTGGCTCTATTTTTGCAACAGAAAATCAACAAGCCATAATACTGGGCAGAGGATATGCGGGATATCAATTATTTTAGAAAAATTAACAGCGGATTGTTGCCAGTGTAACTGTATATTTTTTAGATAATTATAGAAAAACAATAAGAATATTAGCATATGTAGTGTAACATGCTTTATAAATGCCGTAATGTTTGATATGCTAGTAACATCAAAAAGGGAGAGATGCCGTAATGACACAAATCAGTTTGCATATAGACAAGGATGTAAAGAAAAGGTAGAATAGACTTGTGCTGATATTAACATGTCTTTATCAACAGCTATAGATGAATTAAAAAAATGAATACAAAACAAGCTGAACAGAACCCTCTGAGAAAGGAACATATTGCTTTGTGACAATATTGCGTTAAACAATTTCGATGGAATAATAAGAAGAAAGGCAAATATGGATATGAAAGCGAAGGTATTCGGTCAAAAACTGCAGGATAAAGAGTACCATGACAGAGAAGCTGCATATTTGGTGTTGGTAGACGGTGATCTGTTTGCCTTGGTAAAAACATGCTCCGGGAAGCTGTTTTTGCCAGGAGGAAAGATTGAAAATGGTGAATCGAAAGAGGAGTGTATTATAAGAGAATGCATGGAGGAGATGGGTGTAAAAGTAATTGTGAAGGACTGCTTTGCATGTGGGGAGAGATACTTTTATCATGAGGCGAGTAACCGTTATTCTCATGCAATCGGACACTTTTACTTCTCGGATGAATTTGAAAAGGTTAGTGAGCCATTGGAGAAAGGAAATGAGGTATTGTGGCGGCCTTATAAGGAAACGGTAACAGATATGTTTCATCCGCATCATGTGTGGGCTGTGAAGCTGATAAAAGAACGGATGGAGAAAGAAAGCAGTGCGAGACAGCATGGGTAGAGCAAAAATAAAGTGGATATTTTTTGACATGGGTTCTACCTTGATTGATGAGTCTGCTGCAGTGGAGCATCGAATCAGGGAAGTGATTAAAGGGACAGATATTACATATGAACAATTTATAGAAAAGAAGGTTTATTTTGCAAAGCAGGAATTATTGCAAATCAGTCATTAGGAAGTGAAGAACGTCTCAAAAAATTTGGAATATGGAAATATATTGATATACTGGTTGCATCTGCGGAGGAAGGAATCGCAAAACCGGACAAACGTATTTTTGAAACTGCTCTTACACGTGCAGGATGTAAACCAGAAGAGGCAGCCATGGTGGGTGATCGTCTTGACAATGATATTATCCATATTGTGAAATTAGATGATAGCAGACAGAGTGCATTCTTGATATAGGATATCCATGTAGATATGGCAGTCAAGGAAAAAATCAGCGATACCCATTTGATATTTGTTTGCTCTGAGTGCTTTAGATCGTTGACTCTTATAATTGGCAGTCCTACTTTGGCGGCGATCCGCTTTATCTCTTTATTCAGGGCAGATTTCGTGAAATAGAATATCCGATCCCCTTTTTCAATCCCATAGAGTTTTGACACATATTCCCGGATGTTATCAAATAAGAAATCCGGTAGGGATATGCAGTGCTTGGCCTTTGGCGTTTTTGGCTCCAGAAATAATTCATTCCCATTTACTTTTGCATAGTTTTTATTGATATAACTGCAATGGCAAAAATGGGAAAAGGCGAAAGTGTATCTATAGATGTGTTAGCGTGTATATGCCGTTATATGGATTGTGATATTGGAGATATTATGAGTTTTGAAAAGACTGACAGAGAGGAAGTACCGAGCAATGGTAGTAAATAAGCATGGGAGTTTTTATATGTGAAGTGGATGGGGAACCAAAATCATTTAGGCAGTAAAAGTAGTATGAAGGAATGGTATTTATGGAAAGAGAAAAGACGATTCACTATTACAATGTAAACGCAAAGGAGTTTATTGCGGGAACAATCTCCGTGGATTTTGAATTTGCGCAAAGAAAGTTTATAGATAAACTACCTAAAAACGCGGCTATTCTTGATTTTGGCTGTGGGTCGGGCCGTGATACGAAATATTTTATTTCCCAAGGATACCAAGTAGACGCAGTAGACGGCTCTATAGAACTTTGCAGGCTGGCAAGTGAATATGTAGGAATTGAAGTAAAACACACATTTTTTAATGAACTGGCGCAGGTCAACCAATATGATGGCATTTGGGCATGCTCTTCAATATTGCATTTGTCTTTGGATAACCTTTTAGATGTTATGCTCAAAATGGTGATTGCATTGAAAGACAACGGAATTATTTATACATCTTTTAAATATGGAACTTTTGCTGGAGAAAGAAACGGACGATATTTCACGGATATGACTGAAGAATCGTTTGCAAGTTTTATAAAACAGATAGACGATGTAATGATAGAAGAACAGTGGGTTTCGTCAGATGTAAGACCAAATCGGGGAGAGGAAAAATGGCTCAATTTAATTCTGCGGAAAAAAGAAACAGCAGTAACGAACCGGTGATTGCGCCAACCGACGTTATGACTGGCGGCAGAGAACGAAGTCGTTTTTTATATTATCAGCTTAAAATGAGTATGATGCGGGCAAAAGGAATTGATATTATTGTCTCTTTCCTTATGGAGTCTGGTGTCAGAATGATTTTAAATGATATTAAGAACGCTTTGGAGAGAGGTGCCTGCGTGAGAATCCTGACAGGAAATTATTTGGGAATCACGCAGCCGTCTGCACTTTATCTGCTAAAGAAAGAATTTGGGAACTGCATAGATTTAAGATTTTACAACGATAAGGGAAGGTCATTTCATCCCAAGGCATATATTTTTCATTATACAAATGCTAGTGAAATTTATATTGGTTCTTCCAATATTTCCAAAAGCGCATTGACATCGGGAATTGAATGGAATTACCGCTTTAGCAGTATGGCAGATAATAAAAATTATCAGTTGTTTTACCACACGTTTGAAGATTTATTTTTTCACCACTCGATTATAATTGATAACGAGGAGTTGCACAGATATTCAAAGAACTGGCACAAACCAGCAGTATCTAAGGATTTAGCAAGATATGATAATATTGAGGAAGATACAGAAACAAAGGTTGCAGCATTGCTTCAACCGCGAGGTGCGCAGATAGAGGCGTTATATGCTTTGGAAGACAGCAGAGCCGAGGGTGCGGTAAAAGGGCTAGTGCAGGCGGCTACGGGGGTTGGGAAAACATATCTTGCAGCGTTTGATTCCGCAAAATATCAGAGAGTGCTGTTTGTGGCACATAGGGAGGAAATCCTAAAGCAGGCAGCTGTTTCTTTCCAAAATGTGCGGGGGTCAGATGATTATGGATTTTTTTATGGAAAACAAAAGGATACGGATAAGGCGGTTATTTTTGCATCTGTTGCGACACTGGGAAGGGCAGAATACTTAAATAGGGATTATTTTCCTAGGAATTATTTTGACTATATAGTTATTGATGAATTTCATCATGCGGTAAATGAGCAGTATACAAAGATTGTTAACTATTTTACACCGCAGTTTATGCTTGGGCTTACGGCAACCCCGGAACGTATGGACGGAAAAAATATCTATGAAATCTGTGATTACAATGTACCATATGAGATTTCTTTAAAAGAGGCAATCAATAAAGGGATTTTAGTACCGTTTCATTACTATGGCATTTATGATGAGACGGATTATTCCAAACTGCATTTGGTAAAAGGCAGATATGATGAACGGGAACTGACGGAGATTTACCGGAATAACGGCAGGAGATATGAACTAATCTATAAGCACTACATGAAATGTCGTTCTAAGAGAGCGTTGGGCTTTTGCTGTTCCAGACAACATGCAGAAGAAATGGCGAAGGAATTTTGCAATAGGGGAATTGCGTCAGTGGCGGTGTACAGTAATTCCGACGGTGAATTTTCTGAGGATAGGGAAAAAGCGATTCAAAAGTTGAAAAATCGGGAAGTCAAGGTAATATTTTCTGTGGATATGTTTAATGAGGGGTTAGACATCGCTTCAATTGACTTGGTTATGTTTCTCAGACCTACAGAGTCGCCAGTCGTGTTTCAGCAGCAATTAGGACGAGGGCTTCGCACTTATAAGGGGAAAGAATATCTGAATGTCTTGGATTTTATCGGCAATTATGAAAAAGCGGGGAAAGCTCCGCTGCTGCTTGGCGGGGTAAAATCATTTTGTAAATATAGAGATTATGATTGGAATGATATAGAATATCCGGATGACTGTATTGTTGATTTTGATGTACAGTTAATTGATTTGTTGAATGAACTGGATAAAAAAACGCTGACGGTAAAGGAACGGATTACTCGAGAATATTATCGCGTAAAAGAGTTGTTGGACGGCAGAGTTCCCACTAGAATGGATTTGTTTACTTATATGGAGGATGAGGTATATCAGTATTGCCTAAAGCATACGAAGGAAAATCCATTCAGACATTATTTGGAGTATTTGCACAACCTAAATGAATTGTCTGAAAATGAGAACGAGTTATATGCGGGAATTGGGAACGAGTTTTTGACGCTAATCGAAACGACTGATATGACAAAAATTTATAAAATACCGGTTTTGTACTCATTTTATAATTGTGGGAATATTTTGCTGGAGGTTACGGAGGCTCAGGTTCTTGCGTGCTGGAAAGACTTTTTCGACAAGAATAAAAACTGGCGGGACTTTTCGGAGGATATTACATATGAAGAATACAAAAGCATGACCGATAAACAGCATCTGGCAAAGGCAAAGACCATGCCTATAAAGTTTTTAAAGGCATCGGGAAAAGGTTTTTTTATTGATAAAGAAGGATTTGCTTTGGCAATAAGGGAGGATTTAAGGGCAGTTGTAAAAAGCCGTGCTTTTTGCATGCATATGAAGGATATTTTGGAGTATCGAACAATGGATTATTATCGCAGACGATATGAGCGAGAGTAGTTTCGAGGGTATAATTTCCTTTAATCCGTTCTTTTATGTAAATGGATATACAAATATTTGGCTTGTAAGTAATGCAAAAGAAAAGTGAGAAAATATATGGATAAGTTGCTGATAGTTGATGGCAGTAATTTGCTTTTTCAAATGTTTTTTGGTATGCCGGCGAGAATTGCTAATGGTGAGGGCAAAGCGATACAAGGGACGCTTGGATTTGTAGGAGCATTGTTAAAGATAATACGAAAGGTTGAGCCCACACATATTCTTGCTATATTTGATGGACAACATGAAAATAGCCGTTGCGAAATAGACGCAGATTATAAGGCGAACAGAATGGATTACAGCATGGTCAATGAAACAGAAAATCCGTTCTCACAGTTGCCGGATGTTTATAAAGCGTTGGATTATATGGGGATAAACTACATAGAAACAACCGATTGTGAAGCCGATGATCTGATTGCGAGCTATGCACTGTGGTTTTGCGATAGCGCCAATATTGTTATATGCTCTTTTGACAGTGATTTCTTTCAGTTAATTAGTGAACGCATTTCAGTATTGAGGTATCGTGGGGAAAAAACGATGGTATGCTCATCTGATTATATTATAGAAAAATATGACATTTTCCCCAATCAGTACGCGTATTTTAAGTCTTTAGTAGGCGATGCTGCGGACAATATAAAGGGAGCGGAGAATATTGGCATTAAAACGGCAGCTTCTCTTTTGAGGACCTTTGGAACGCTGGAAAATATCATTCGTAATGCCCAAGCCATAGAGAAGCCCTCTGTAAAGAAATCAATTATAGAGAATACAGACAGAATTAGAAGAAATTACGAATTGATACGGTTAGAAAAAAACCAGCTATTGCAATATGATAAATGTGATTTGGAATTCATCGATGTAAGGAAAACAACAACAGAAGTCCTGAAAGGAATAGGAATCAAATGAGCTTTATGGGAATTGTTATTTGTGGATTAAATGGTGCTGGAAAGAGCACACTTGGGAAAACTCTTGCAGAGAAGCTGGATTTTCATTTTATAGATATTGAAAATTTGTATTTCCCTAAAACAAATCCTGATTATGCATATGCTTCTCCGCGTACCCGTGAAGATGTAGCGGAGCGTTTGCTCTATGAGATACAGACACATAAAAATTTTATTCTCGCTTCTGTGAAGGGAGATTATGGGGAAGACCTGTATTCGTTATTTCAATATGCCATATTGATTGAAGTTCCTCGGGATATTAGACTGCAGCGCGTTAAAGAGCGTTCTTTTCAGAAGTTTGGCAGCAGAATGTTATCAGGCGGGGATTTGTTTGAGCAGGAAGAAAGATTTTTCCGCTTAGTTGAATCCAGAAATGAGGACACCGTTGAAGAATGGGTAAAGTCTTTGAAATGCTCGGTTATACGGATTGATGGAACTAAGCCCATTGATGAGAATGCTGACTTTATTGCAGAACTTATACAGAATAAAAATTCGCTATATAAGCAGGCCCAATAGACGCCCGGTAGGATGAATACCGATTGGGCAGAAGCCGTAGGGAGGAAGCGAGATGGAGATAACAGTATTTGTTCAAGGGAAATAGCTAAGCAGCGAGGTGAAAAGAATGAGCACATTTTATGTTTCGGATTTAGATGGAACATTATTGAGAAGCAATGAAAAAACATCGGAATATACAAATAATGTAATAAATCATTTGACGGACAAGGGGATGATTTTTTCTTATGCCACGGCCCGTTCGTTGATAACCGCTAAAAAAGCAACAAGCGGAATAAATGCAAAGATTCCCTTGATCGTCTACAATGGCGCTTTTGTGATAGACAATCTTACAGAGGATATTTTGATTGCAAATTATTTTGACGGCGGGATAGATTTTCTGCTGGATGATTTGTTTGCAAACAAAATATATCCGATTGTTTATGCGCACATAGACGATAAAGAGAAGTTTTCGTTTGTGCCCCCATTATGTTCGGCTGGAATGAATAAGTTTCTTGACAGCAGAAAGGGAGATATTCGCACCAATGCAGTGAGAACTATAAATGATTTGAAGAAAGGAAATATTTTCTATATCACTTGTATAGATGAGGCGGAAAAGCTGGAACCGTTGTACGAGAAATACAAGGACTCCTATCACTGTGTTTATCAGAGGGATATTTATACAAAGGAACAGTGGCTCGAAATTATGCCTTTAAATGCTTCCAAAGCAAAGGCAATAGAGCGGCTGCAATCACTTTTGAAATGTGAGAAGCTGGTTGTGTTTGGCGACGGAAAAAACGATACGGATATGTTTGAATTGGCGGATGAAAGCTATGCCGTCCAAAATGCTCATGAAGATCTCAAAAGGATTGCAACCGCGGTTATCTCCTCAAATGATGAGGATGGAGTAGCAAGATGGCTGGAGAAAAATTTTGCTATGCCATAATATCGAAACACAAAGGGCGTGTTTCGACTACTGATTCCATGTGCGCCAGGGCGCACGAAATTATGGTATAATATCGAAACAAAAGGACATTGTTCCGACTACTGATTCCATGTGCGTGCACATGCGTATGAACGGCTACGGAAGGTTCCGGAATGGGTGGTATGAAGATGGGTGAAGAGCAAAGGGGCGCTGCACTGGAAAAAGACCTGAAGCTGTTTGCCGGAGAGACAGAACTGAAGATTGGCAGGCTGTCGCAGCTTACCGGCGTGAAAGCAGGAACCATTCGCTTTTATGAGAAATGCGGTTTTCTGGAGCCTGCGAAACGTCTGCCCAACGGTTACCGGATATTTGGCAGAAGGCATATTTATCAGATTCGGGTGTGCAGGCTTGTGTTTGGCGGTTTTGTAAACAAGCGGCTTAGAAGGATAAGCAGGGATATTTTGCAGGCATCGAGAGATTGGAAGCCGGAAGCCTACCGTCAGGCGGCGGATGGATATCTGCAGGCAGTGGAAGAGGATATCGGGAGAACGAAAATAGCCGTGGATTTTGTGATGGATATGCTGCAGGAAATAAGGGAGGAAAGGGAGGAACCCTTGACTTATACGAAAAAGGAGGCGGCCAGACTGGTGGGTGTGACCGCCGAGACCATACGGAACTGGGAGCGCAGCGGCTTGTTCAGACAGCGGGCGCGGTATGAAAAGCGGCGTTATTCGCGGCAGGAGCTGAGACGCATGTATGTGATAAGGCTGCTGCTGGACATCGGTTACAGCATGATGGCGGTACGGAGCTTTTTTAGGGAATATGACGCAGGAGATAGGGCACAGGCCCTGCGGGGGCTTGTAAAGCCGGAAGAAAACCAAGATCTGATTTACCGGGCGGATCGATATATGGAAACATTGGTTCATACAAAAGAAAAGGCCAGACAGCTTTGCGCTATGGCGGATGAAATGAAGGAGGTCTAAACCTTCTATCTGCACACCACTTTTCAAAAAAATGTTATGCTTTCTGCACAAGCCGTTTTTTGCAGGATGTGAAGGGCGGCACAGCATTGGGAAAGGTGGTATTTTTATGAGATATTTTCAGGTTAATGTACGAAGGGAGCCTACGGAATACGGTTTTATGCCCACCATGGAGCTGTATCTGCTGGAAGAAGGAGAAAAGAAAAGACCCATGGTATTGATTGTTCCCGGGGGAGGATATACCAAGGTGTGTGTCGTGGCCGACGGGGAAAAAACGGCTATGCAGTATAATGCAGCCGGTTTTCATGGGGCAGTGCTCCGTTACTCTGTGGAGCCGCATTATTTTCCGGAACCCCAGCGGGATCTGATGTCAGCTATCCGCATATTGAGAGAAAACGGGGACAGCTGGGGGATTCATAAGGAACAGATCGCGGTGATTGGATTTTCTGCAGGAGGGCATTTGTGTGCCAGCGTAAGTACTCTATGGTATCTGGCCAAGGAGGACGCGGCGCTGTACAAGCCCGATGCGGCGATCTTGTGCTATGCCATACTTACTGCCCGGCTGAACCATTGCCGCGACTTTCTGAACGGCCATGTGGGGAAGGATGAAGGGAAGCTGAAGCTGGCGTCTTGTGATGAACAAGTAAGCGGACATACCCCTCCTACCTTTTTGTACGGCACCTTTGAGGATGCGCTGGCCAATCCGGAAAATATAATTTACTATGCGGAAAAGCTCTGCAAACACGGCATACCCTTTGAGTGCCATATACTGCCAAAGGGCGGTCACGGAGCGCCTTGGTGCGACGGTACAATCTGGGCAAAGCCTGCCGGGGCGAGGGATTACAATTATATCCGCTTGTCGGTGGAATGGATGAGGGAATTGTTTGGATTGCTGTAGCCTTTTGGATTGGATTGCTGTAACTGTTTGGATTTTTTGGAAAATGGAGCGTGTCTGACCTGAAATTCCGACAGCATTGCAGCAGTAAAGGCGTGGATGGAAGTAAGCTAGGAGGCAGGAATATGAATATGGATTATGCGGAGACATACCTGAAAGAGAATGAAAAAAAGCTTCTTGCAGGAGGAAAAAGCGGGGCTTGTGTGTATGATATCCAAGGGGAGTATGTTCTGAAGCAAATATATAGGGCGGAGCTTGGGGATGACGTGCTGTATGAGGCTTATCGAAAGGAAGTATGGTGGTACGCCTCCGGAGGGGCAGGCCTTGACTGTCTGCCGGAGGTGCTTGACCTGCGAAGCACCCAAGATGAAATTTCAATTCTGATGAAACGGTATGATAGGCTTTCAAGACAAGAGATCAATACGGAATTGCTGGGCAAAATCATGAGGAGCCTTGCGTCTGTACATGGGGCGGAGGTGCCGCCGCTATTGAAGAAAAAACGCTGTGGGGCGCAGCCTCTGTTGGAGGAGCAGATCCGTGCCTCTGTGGAGGGCTGGCGCACGGTGCTGGATGAACATCCCGGTGTTTTTGACCATGAGCCTCTGGAGCGCATTGCAAAAGAGATTAATAGGATCATTTTCTGGCATGATTCCGAGGAGACCGTGCTGACTCATGGCGATTTTCATTGGGATAATCTGCTTATGGACAATCAGGGCAGGATTATAATCTGTGACTGGCAGGGTGTCGGAACCGGAGCGATATCGGGAGATCTGAGTTTTTTCCTTGGGAGGCTCCGGGGGGATGGGATTCGGGTGAATGAGCGGGAGTTGGTTGAAGCCTACGGGCGGGAGACAGAGCGGCTTTTTGGAAAAAAGGTTACATGGGAGGAGATTGACGGACATATCCGGGCGGCAAATGTGATTATTTCTTTCAGATTCTGGCACGAATATCTCCATGGGAGCAGCGAGGGAAGAGTCAGGGACATTTATGGAAAAATGGTAATGGACAGCATAAGTAATGTAAACTTAGATTTAATGGACAGTTACCCATGATGGGTAATTGTCCATTTCGTCATTTTGACGATAGAAGAATTGATAGGCATTTATCAACACGAAAGGCAAAAAGGATTGTTTATTCATATGTCGCTTATGCATTTTGTTTTTTATGTTGCTTTTGTCTGAAACCTATGGTATGCTAAAATAGTTCTATTTAGAAAAGTTCCAAATAGATTTGAGGTGGTGGCTTGGAGACAAAGGGTGGATTTTATATCACACAAATAAAGCAGCTGCAGGATAGAATTTTTGAAAGACTGTTACTGGAAAATGGCATTGAAATAAGCGGCGGGCAGGGAAGGATTTTATATATTTTGTGGAAGACAGACAACCTTACGATCAGTGAAATCAGTGAGAAGGCTTCTCTTGCCAAGAATACAGTATCCATTGTAATAAACGGTATGGTAAACAAAGGGATTGTGGAAAGGAATGTCAACCACAAGAATCGTCGCCAGACCATTATATCCCTTACTGCCTATGCAAAATCTTTGCAGGCAAAATACGAAGCCGTATCCCGGCAGATGAACGAGCTGTTTTATGACGGCTTTTCGGAGAAGGAGCAGAGGCAGTTTGAACAGTACCTTGCCCGGATACTGGAGACGTTGACAGAAAAAATGCATATGCGCAAATAAAGGGAAAATGAGGCCGCGGCTTATTTCGGGCCGGTATAACAGCAGGAGGTTTTTGTGAGAAAGAGAGAATATATCATTGAATTTATCAAGAGGCAAAAAACGGTTTTTGTAGGTTCGGTGGATGAAGACGGTTTTCCGAATATCAAAGCAATGTTTACGCCCCGCAAAATAGCCGGAAATTGTTTTTATTTTTCTACCAATACATCATCTATGCGTTCCCGGCATTTTATGAAGAATCCCAAGGCAAGTATCTATTTTTATAAGAGAGGTCGTTTTAAATATGAAGGCATTATGCTCATAGGTACAATGGAAGTGCTGCAGGATGATGATATCAAGAGGGAGATCTGGTCCATAGGGGATACCATGTATTATAAGGAAGGGGTGGCGGATCCGGATTATTGTGTATTGAAATTTACTGCCGTAAAGGGCAGGTATTATTGCAACTTAAAAACAGAAAGCTTTAATATGGAAGATTTAGAGTGACGTAAAACGCAAAGAGGTTTTCTGACCTAGCTGCCCTGCTGTCCGCAATGGTCCAACACAAAGGAAACGGAAATTTTTCTTGCGGCGTTGCTGTGGGTGCCGTCAAATCCATGTCCTGCATCAGGGATCGCAATCAGCTTGGCGTCCGCATAGGAGGAGGCCGCCATTTCGGAATAACGGATGGGAACCAAGTTGTCCGCTGTTCCGTGGATGATCAGCACCGGGCTGGGGTATGCCTGAATTTCTTTGGACACATGGATATTTGCAGCCTCGGCGTCAAAGGTTTCGTTCATTGTGACGCCGAAAACCTCCCGTTCTCCCTTTTTCAGCCGTATCCGGGCATCCTCCGGAATGCAGAAGGCGGGATACCAGAGAATCAGGGCGCGGATATCCTTGGTATATTTTGCGGCCGTCAGGGCGGAAACCAGACCGCCCATGCTCTCTCCCTGAAGAAAAATTTTTTCCGGATCAACATAATCCAATTCTTTTACACATGATAAAACAGTCTGCAAATCTTCGCATTCGGAGCGGAGGGTCATTTCCGGCATGACTCCGTCGCTGAGAGACTGGAGGCCTCCGCCGCAGAAATCAAAAAACAGGCAGCAGATACCGGATTTGGCATAGCCCTCTCCGTGATGCATCAGCTCACGAAAATTGCTCCCGAATCCATGACTGAAGATTACAGCCGGCAATTTTTCCCCTCTTTTTTCGGGTAAATACATCAATCCTTGTATTTTCATGCCGTTTTTCTTGATGAAGGTCATTTCTTGTTTCATTTTTCGTCCCTTCCGGTTTTAAATAGGCCAGTGCCTTTTTGGAAAAGGAGAGTGGTTCTCCAAGTATGATTGCAGCATCTGCAATAGGTCACGGCATTATTCTATCAAATGATTTTTCCTTTTGCAAGCTTTGGCAAGGGGCGCTGAAGGCCGTATGGCAGAGACAAAGGCCTTGGCCGCAACAGCACTGTATTCAGATCATGGGTCTGAGGATCCTTGGCCACATTTTTTGCACGGATTATGTTGCGGATCCTTGCCAAACATTAAAGGTATAGGATATAATGTTTGTTGGTTTGTTGGCATGTAAAGCCCATAGCCGCCGCCTTGTATCAAATGTCCGTTTCTTGGGGCAAGTTCATGGCAGCAGGCAGGGGAGCCAAGGGCATATGGAAGGAAACAAGGCAGGGAAAAGGAAACGAGACCAAAGAGCCCCTGAGATATCAGAGAGACAAAGCGGAGAAGGACATGGAAAATAATAGAGACGACCTTGCATGGGAAGAGGTGGAAGTGGAACATATCGTTCAGGATGAATGGATAGATTTCAGACGCTCGGCATACCGTCTGCCCGACGGGGCGGTGTTTGAGCCGTATTACAGCTATAGCCGCAGGGACTATGTGGTGATAGTGGCGTCGGATTGTGAAGGGAATTATCTGTGTGTGAGACAGTTCCGGCAGGGGATCAGGGAGGTCACCACCGAGTTTCCTGCAGGGGGTGTGGAGCGGTCTGACGGAAGGGAATACGGTGCCGGCGGCCAGAGAGGGGTGGCCGAGGAGGAGCTTGCAGCGGCGCAGAGAGAACTGCTGGAGGAGACGGGATATTCCTCTCGGGAGTGGGCGCATCTGCTCACCATTCCCTCCAACGCTACCATAGCCGACAACTATGCCCATATTTTTGTGGCAAAGAACTGCCGCAGGGTGGGCGGGCAGAATCTGGATGAGACGGAGTTTCTGAATGTAGAGCTTCACACGGCGCAGGAGATCGAGGAGCTGATCAGAACCGGAGGGTTCCAGCAGGCGGTTCATGTGATGGCGTGGCTGCTGGCGAAGGAAAATAATTCCTTGTAGGTTCCGGGCATTTCTGCTACACTAAAGCAATACCATGGTTTGTTAAGAGGCGGTCAAGAAAAAGACTATGGCCGACCATGAAAGGGGAGAGGGGCGCAGCATGAAAAGGTGGAACAGAAGACATAAGAATATTTTGTTTGTGCTGTTGGTGCTTCTGGCATTTTTGTCGATGCCCTTGTATTTGGACTATCTGCCTGCAGCGGAGCGGCTTGGGATCTATTTTCTGGAGATCGAGGGCATAAGAGGGCCTTTCCTTTGGGTTCCGGCTCTGCTGTGCCGCGGGGGGATGGAGGCGCAGACCTGCTGTAAGCTCTATATTTTTCTCGTGAATCTGGGGGGGCTGCTGGCCTCGTTCTATTGTTTTTCTCAGGTGGCCAGAAATTGTTATGCAGGCCTTGCGGCAACCTTCTGCTACTGTTTTTCCGTATATTATGTGTATATCTATATGGTGGGGGCTCTGGGGGAGATGACTGCATTTGTCTTTTTTCCGATATACGGTTTGGGGCTGTGGAGGCTGTATACATGGGAGACAGGGAGAAAAGACTATTGGAAGAGTGGTGTTCCGCTGACACTGGGACTGCAGGGTATTTGGCTGTCCTGTGTGCCTCTGGGGTTCATATTCAGCGGATTTGTATTGCTGATCGCGCTTGTTCTGGCCCCCAGAACCTTTCGCAAGAAAACCTTTCTGATATTGGCCGGATCTTGTATTGCCGTAGCGGTGCTGACGCTGGGGATTACAGTGCCTTATGCGAAAAGCGTTCTGGCCGGCGGCGTTTATGCGGATGCCGCGTTGGGAATCGGCTTTGCCTCCAGAGGGCTGCCTCTGTCGCAGCTGTTGCTGCCCTTTCAGGGAAACGCAATCAATGAGGTTCAGGATCACAACAGATATGCGGGTTTGGGGCTGGTGTTTCTTGTTCTGGCGGGGATATGGGTGGCGGATGCGCTTCTGGGCAGGACGAACCGGAACGACGGCCTTTGGAGAAGGATATGCTTTCTGATGGGACTGTGCATTTTTTCGGCTTTTTTGTGTACCGGTATTTTCCCCTGGAGATGGCTTGCGGGGATTCACTGGAGTCTCAACGCGCTTTTGGAACATATTGGTTATCCGTGGAGATTTCTGGCTCCGGCAGTGCTTGCGGGCAGTATGGCGGTGGGGCTGTATGGCGGCAGGATCTGGAAAAGGGGAAAGAAGGCCATGGGGCTGTTTCTGGCGGGAGTGACTGTCTGTAACGTGCTGTCGGGCATTTATCTGATGGATTCTCTATTGTATACCACAGAGCCGAACCGTTCTTATCAGGTGCAGGAGCGTTATCAGGATGCCGAGTATGTATTCTATATCAGTGAGTGATGCAGGAGAGGAAATATGGGGGAGGAACAAGGGGCGGTATGATGAGAGAGACGGCGGGGGAATTTCTGAAGAACAGAAAGGTATGGGCATTGCTGGCGGTGGAAGCATTGGGCCTTCTGGCCGTGCTGCTGTCTTTTTTCAGGCCGCTGCCGGTGTTGTCTCCCGAACCGGGACAGAGCTTCCATTTGGATGCAGGAACTTATACGGTGAGGATAGCCTATACTGCCGGGGAGGAAGAGGACGGCTTTGCGCTGTGGGATGAGCAGTTCGGCACACAGACAGTTTTGTTTGGGACGGCGGTGCTCAGCAGAGGGGAAAATGTGGAGGAGTGTGAACTCTGGGTACTGCGGGATACGGACAGCGCGGTGGCAGCCTTTATAAACAGCGGCGACGAGGGCTTCCGGCTGCATGAGCTGTCTGTCAGAGGCAATCATGCAGGCAGCCGTATTCTGCTGTTTTTGCTGCTGATGGCGGCAGGCGCGGTAAACCTATTGGTCTTTGTGAGGATATATGACCGAAAGTATGGGATTGCCGCTGTGAGTAAGTGTATCTGGGGGGCGCTGTTTCTGGCATGGCTCTTTTCCTGCCTTCCGTGCTTCGTTGACTATAACCTCTGGGGCGATGACTGGGGATTCCATCTTCTGAGGGTGGAAGGATTAATCAGCGGACTGCAGGACGGTCAGTTTCCGGTGCGGATTCAGGGGAACTGGCTTAGAGGATATGGTTATGCAGTCTCTGTATTTTACAGCGATCTGTTTATGACGATCCCTATGATCTTTCGGCTGATCGGCTTTCCGGTGGTGGTCTCCTGGAACATGTTTCTTGCAGTGGTCAACGGGGCCACACTGCTGATCGCCTATCAATGCTTTAAAAGGTGTTTTCGCAGCGGAGCCATAGGGGCTGTGGCGGCCATCCTTTATACACTGAGCGCGTATCGGCTGTACAACCTTTATTCCAGAGCGGCAATGGGCGAAACAATGGCCATGGTCTTTCTGCCGGTGGTTTTTTACGGGTTCTATCGGATTTTCACGGCGGATATCGACGAACCGGAATATGGCAGAATCTGGTGGATCACGGCGCTGGGACTGACAGGAGTGATCCAGACCCATGTACTCACCTGCGAGATGCTGGCCTTGTGCATATTGATTCTGTGTGTGGTGATGATCAAGAAGGTGCTGCGCATGAAGGTGTTTCTGGCTCTCTGTAAGGCGGCGGCCATGACTCTGGTTTTGAATCTATGGTATCTGCTACCTTTTGCGGACTATCTTCTTACGGGAAAGTTCAATGTGGGCCATGCGGAGACCATGACGATTAAATCGGCACATGACTGGGCGATCTGGCCTTCCCATGCACTGTTCCTGTTTTATGGCGGAGGAACCCGGGGCAATGTCAGCGTGGGGATGAACTGGACGGGAACTTATTCCATAGGCGCTGCGCTGCTGGCGGTATGTCTGATCTGGCTTTATCTGGAATTTGTGGGAGATGTGAAGCGAAGCGGTTTCCGGAGCAGGAAGCTGGGACGGCTGATGTTCGGTTTCACGGTGTTTTTTCTGGTGATCGCCACCCACTATATTCCCTGGGACGCCATGCAGAATATGGGGGGGATCGTGGAGACTCTGGTGATGAGTCTGCAGTTTCCCTATCGGTTTCTGGCGCTGGCCTGCCTGACGGCCGCCGTGCTGGCGGGAGTATTGCTGAAGTATATGAAGGGGGAGAGGCCCGGATTATATAAGGGGGTCGGGGCGCTTCTTTTGGGCTTGGCTTTGTTCTTCAGCACATACCAGTTAAACCAGCTGATGGTCACCCATGGCTTCGCACGGGTATACAATAAACAGTCCATGGGAAGTATCTATGTGAGCAACGGGGAATACCTTCCCTATAAGGCGGACATAAGTCTGATGCAGCCGGATAGGCTGATTGCAGCCGAAGGGATAATGATAGAGGCCTATGAGAAGGGCCAGTACACTCTGAGGACAAAGATGGAGGTGTCGAATTCCGGGCAGGAAGGATATGTGGAGCTGCCGCTTCTATATTATAAGGGGTACGATGCGGAGGTTGCGGAGACGGGACAGCATCTGGCCGTGACGGAGGGAACCAACAGCTCGGTGCGTGTCACGATACCTGAGGGACTGTCGGGAACCCTTCGGGTATGGTTCCATGAGCCATGGTATTGGCGTGCGGCGGAGTTTGCAAGTCTTGGGGCGATGCTGTACATGGTGGCGGTATGGCTGACGGCCCAAAGAAGGAATAGGGTGAAGAAGGGGCATTGAGACGAAAGCGGGAGGTTTCTTATGAGAGGCATGAGGCCTTGGCAAAGGGATAGAGGCAATGAAGGGAAAGGCGTGAGGGGATATGGAAAGCGCAGGGTTTTTTGGTGCGCTGTTTTGGCCCAGCTGGTTATACTGCTCTTATGTATAGGGATTGCCCTCTTTCGGGAGAATCAGGTGTACTCTTATGGGGCGGAGGACTTTGGGCAGGAGGGGGAGTATCTCAACAGCGTCCCCATATCATTGCCCAGAGGAATCTATAGAGTGGAGCTGCGATATTCTTGCGAGGGCTCTATGAGGCATTTCTGCAGTGTGGAGAGCGCAGGAGAGCAGGAGGCTTTGGTGTGCAGCGGCGAACATCTCAGCGAAGGGCTGGGCTGTACCAGTTTCGATCTGTGGATCAAGGACAAGAATGTGCCGGCCGTGGTGCGCGTCCAGCTGGGGGAGGGGGAGCTTGGGATTCAGGGGCTTCATATCGTTCAGACCAGCAGGGATATGTCCAGAGCCGTCTGTCTATTGCTGCTGCTGTTTTTGATGGCGGATGCATTCTGCCTATATCTGGGGCAGGAGAAAAGGGCGGGGGTGGCCAGAGAGAAGAAGCTGGTGTTTTTGGGCTTGTGCGCCATTACTCTTGGCAGCAGTGTTCCGCTGCTGACAGATTACATTCATCCGGGGTCGGATATCACGTACCACCTTCTGCGTATAGGCAATATAAAGGACGGTCTTTTGGGGGGACAGTTTCCGGTGCGGATCGACCCGGCTTGGCTGTATGGGCATGGCTATGCATCGTCTGTGTGCTATGGGGACATTTTTCTCTATATTCCGGCTGTACTTCGTATTTTGGGATTTACTCTGCAGGAGAGCTATGCCTGCTTTCTCTTTTTGCTGAATGCGGCTACCTGCCTGATCTCCTACTTCGGGTTCAAGAGTGTGTTTCGGGACTGGAAGCTTGGGCTGCTGGGCAGCGCGGTCTATACGCTCTCCATCTATAGGTTGTACAAAATGTATAGCTGGGGCGCTCTCGGAGAGGCCCAGAGCATGGTGTTTCTGCCGCTGATCTTCTGTGCGGTGTATCATATTTTTACAGACGAGGGGGAGGACGAGAAATACGGACGGCTGTGGGTTCCTCTGGGAATAGGATTCGCGGGCATTATTTTGTGCCATGTCCTGACTGTGGAGATCACCGTGCTTTTTCTGGCGGCGGCATGTGTGGTCTTCTGGAAGCGGCTGTTTCGCAGAAAGACGTTTCTGCTGTTTGCGAAGGGGGCGGTGTTTGCTGCCGCGCTTACCGCATGGTTCGTGATTCCCTTTTTGGATTATTATTTGAACGTAGATATGGTGATCCATCATGTCTCGACCCGCACCATTCAGGAAGTCGGGCTGTATCCGGCCAATCTTCTGTTTGCCTTTTTTCTGAGAGGATCGACCAGAGACCTTGCTGCCTACGGCATGCAGTATATGGAGGCGCTGGGAATAGGCCTGCCCTTGACTGCCGCCGGGCTGGGAATAGGCATGATGTGGCTCTTTGGTTATATGAGGAAAAGGACGGGACTGGTGTTGGGTGCAAAGCTTGCGCTGCTTTTTGGGGGCGCAGCCTGCCTTATGAGTTTGTCGAGTTTTCCTTGGACAAGGATCCAGTTTTTAAACGGCGTGACGGAAAAGCTGGTCTCCAGCATTCAGTACCCCAACCGATTTCTTATGATAGCGACCCTGCTGCTGTCCTTTGGGGCCGGGGCCTGCGTGGCGGTGTGTGGGGAATGCTTCGGGAAAAGGGCGATGGCAGGCGGTGGGGCAGCGTTCGTGGCTTTGGCGCTGCTAACTGCGTTTTTCTATCAGAGCAGCATCGTGAGAGACGGGGGCGCCTTGTACCTATATGATGAAAAAGGCATGGGAACGGGGTATTTGTCGGGAGCGGAATATCTCCGCTATGGAATAGATCAGGCGGATCTGTCCTTCCATGGGGCCGTGGAAGGACAGGGCGTTCGGGTGCTTGACTATGAGAAGGACAACCTGAACGTTCGGATGAACATCCGAAACGAAAGCGGGGGGGAAAGCTATGTGGAAGTGCCCCTGCAGCATTACAAGGGATATACTGCGGTGGTCTCGGCCACGGGGGAGAGGCTGGAGCTGGAGGACGGTTCCCACTTTGACATAAGGATTCGTGTGCCCGAGGGCTTCGAGGGAGAGGTGTCCGTGGGGTTTGCGTCTTTGTGGTATTGGCATTTGGGAAACGGAATCTCCCTGCTCGGGCTGGCGGTGGTTTTGGCACAGGCATTGAGACGGCGTCTGCGCAGGCGTGAATCGGCCTGAAATCTTGAGGGATCCGGCGGATGAAAGGATGGCTTTCGTCCGCCGGATCTTGTGCGGGCAGAGGGAAAGACAGACAGCCGATCAGAGAAATTTGAAGTCTTTTTTAAGGAAAAATACATTGCAAATACATGGGGACTATGATAGACTAAAAATATGTCCATGACAAAAAAATAACAATCAACCATAAAATCATTGGAGGTAAGACAAATGGCAAAGAAAGTAGTTTTAGCCGGTGCCTGCCGTACTGCCATCGGCACTATGGGCGGCACACTGAGCAGCACTCCTGCCGTGGAGCTGGGAGCAATCGTTATCAAGGAGGCTCTGAACAGGGCGGGAGTTAAGCCTGAGGATGTGGATCAGGTGTACATGGGATGCGTCATTCAGGCAGGTCAGGGACAGAACGTGGCCCGTCAGGCATCCATCAAGGCAGGGCTTCCCATAGAGGTGCCTGCAGTCACCATGAACGTGGTGTGCGGCTCCGGCCTGAACTGTGTCAATCAGGCGGCTCAGATGATCATGGCAGGAGATGCGGATATCGTCGTAGCCGGCGGAACCGAGAATATGTCCATGGCCCCCTATGCCATTCCTCAGGCCCGCTACGGCTATAGGATGAACAACGGCACTCTGGTGGACACCATGATCAAGGACGCATTGTGGGATGCCTTCAATGATTATCATATGATCACGACTGCGGACAATATCTGCAGAGAGTGGGGCCTGACCAGAGAAGAGCTGGACCAGTTCGCCTTAAAGAGCCAGCAGAAGGCGGAGGCGGCCCAGAAGGCCGGCGCCTTCGACGCGGAGATCGTGCCCGTTATGGTAAAGAAAAAGAAGGAGATGATCGAGTTCAAGGTGGATGAGGGTCCTCGTGCAGGCTCCACCATCGAAGGGCTTGCAAAGCTTCGTCCCATCAATCCGGACGGCTTTGTGACTGCAGGAAATGCCTCCGGCATCAATGACGGCGCCGCGGCAATCGTGGTTATGAGCGAGGAGAAGGCCAAGGAGCTTGGAGTGAAGCCTATGGCCACCTTCGTAGCAGGCGCTTTGGCCGGCGTTCGCCCCGAGGTGATGGGCATCGGCCCTGTGGCTTCCACCAAGAAGGTGCTTGCCAAGACCGGCATGAAGATAGAGGATTTCGACATCATCGAAGCCAACGAGGCATTTGCGGCGCAGTCCGTTGCGGTCGGAAAGGATCTGGGCATCGATGTGGATAAGCAGCTGAATCCCAACGGCGGAGCCATTGCTCTGGGCCATCCCGTAGGGGCTTCCGGATGCCGTATTCTGGTGACTCTGCTGCACGAGATGCAGGCCAAGGGCGCCAAGACCGGACTTGCTACGCTGTGTATCGGCGGAGGCATGGGCTGCTCTACCATAGTTAAGATCGAGGACTAATACAGTATACGGCTGCTGCAGGCTGCCTGCAGCGGCCAACATAAGGAGAGAGACAATGGAATTTATAGTGTATGAGCAGAAGGGGGCCTATGCCGTTATCACCATCAGCCGTGAGAAGGCGCTGAACGCCCTGAATTCCGCCGTGCTTGAGGAGCTGGACAAGACCATCGATGCAGTGGATCTGCAGACCGTCCGCTGCCTGATCGTCACCGGCGCAGGAGCAAAATCTTTTGTGGCCGGTGCTGACATCGGGGAGATGAGCACCCTTTCCAAGGCGGAGGGAGAGGCCTTCGGCAAGAAGGGCAACGATGTATTCCGCAAGCTGGAGACTTTGCCGATTCCCGTGATCGCTGCAGTGAACGGCTTTGCTCTGGGGGGAGGCTGCGAGCTTTCCATGAGCTGCGACATCAGGATCTGCTCCGACAATGCCGTATTCGGCCAGCCCGAGGTGGGACTGGGAATCACCCCCGGCTTCGGCGGAACCCAGAGGCTTGCCCGTCTGGTGGGCCCCGGAATGGCGAAGCAGATGATCTATACCGCCCGGAACATCAAGGCTGACGAGGCGTATAGGATCGGTCTTGTCAATGGGGTGTATCCTCAGGAGGAACTGCTTCCCGCCGCGGAGAAGATGGCTGCGGGAATTGCCAAGAATGCCCCCATCGCCGTGCGCAACTGCAAGCGTGCCATCAACAACGGTCTGGACGTGGACATGGACGAAGCGCTTATCATCGAGGAGAAGCTCTTCGGAAATTGCTTCGAGACCGAGGATCAGAAGTATGGAATGGCGTTCTTCCTTGACAAGAACAAGGAGAAGGTGAAGGAGCCGTTTAAAAATTGCTAGAAAGGTAGCCTATGGACAAAAAGAAAAGGATATTCTGCCTGATAGCAGGGATTCTCTGCTTTGTGGGAGCCGCAGTCGTATTCAAGATCGCAAACGAGACGGGAATTATGGATCTTTCATTAAAAATCTGCATCGGCTGTATTTTGGCAGGCGGATTGGCGATGTTGTGGGCGGGCATAAAGAAGAAGGAAAAATAATAGAGACATGTTATAAGGAGGACTGACGAATGAAAGTAGGAATTATCGGTGCGGGCACCATGGGAGCCGGAATCGCTCAGGCATTTGCCATGACGGACGGCTATGAGGTATGCTTGTGCGACATCAAGCAGG
>OFGO01001044.1_pt1 | contig 22465 bp, 24 predicted proteins | sample 1521761 | NCBI WGS metagenome assembly OFGO01 (sample SAMEA3504128, study PRJEB24116) | mouse gut metagenome | biome: mouse gut; feature: mouse-associated habitat; material: faeces | place: Denmark | collected 2011
CACCGAATCCGGGTGCTGCGGCCCCAGCTGATCGAGGAGGTCCAGACCGCCCGGGCCTTCGGGGACCTGAGCGAGAACTTTGAGTACAAATGCGCCAAGCAGGCGAAGAACCGGAACGACAGCCGCATCCGCTATCTGGAGCGGATGATTCGCACGGCGAAGGTGATTGAGGTCCGGGGCGCGGAGGACGCGGAGGACGCGGTGGGGCTGTTCGACCGGGTGACCATCTACAACGAGATGGTGAAGAAGGAAATGGAGGTCCGGATTGTCACCACGTTGCGGCAGGACGCCTTGAAGGGTCTGGTCAGCAAGGAGTCCCCGGTGGGGAAGGCGCTGCTTGGCCGCCGGGCCGGGGAGCGGGTGGAGATTGCGGTCAATCCCAATCTGCAATATTTTGTGGAAATCAGGAAGATTGAAAAGGGCGAGGATGATGAGAGCTTAAATATTAGTTCCTATTAAAAAATACAGCCATCGCTGGTTGCCAATCCGCCCCGCCCGAAGGGCGAGTATCAGCCCCCCGCTTGGGAGAGCGGTATTACAGCGTAATATCCTCAATGACCTGCGCCTTGATAAGGTTCGTGGACCCGCTCTGCCCCAGGGGCACCCCGGCGGTGATAACCACCGTGTCCCCCGGCTGGACCAGCCCCTCCTTTTTGGCGGTGTCCACGCACAGGAAGAACAGACGGTCGGTGGAGTCCACGTTTCCCGACAGGAAGGGGACCACCCCCCAGGAGATGGCCAGCTGCCGGCGCACCCGCTCTTCGGTGGTGAGGGCGGCCACGGCGCACCCCGGACGGAACCGGGAGATCATCCGGGCGGTGTAGCCGGACTGGGTGGCGGCCAGGATGGCGGCGGCCCCCAGGTCCATGGCGGTGAGGCAGCTGGTGTGGCTGATGGCGTCGGAGATGTTGCTGGTGTGGTCGAACACCCCGTTGCGGAAGCGCTTCCAGTAGTCAATGCCCTCCTCGGCGGCCTCCACAATGCTCACCATGGTTTGCAGCGCCTCCACCGGATGCCTGCCGGAAGCGGTCTCGCCGGACAGCATCACGCAGCTGGTGCCGTCAAAGACGGCGTTGGCCACGTCGGACACCTCCGCCCGGGTGGGCCGGGGGTTGCGGATCATGGAGTCCAGCATCTGGGTGGCGGTGATGACCACCTTGCCCTTGTGAATGGCGGATTTAATCATCTTTTTCTGGAGTACCGGCACCTCATAGGCGGGGATCTCCACCCCCAGGTCGCCCCGGGCCACCATCACGCCGTTGGCGGCGTTGGCGATGGCGTCCAGGTTGTCCACGCCCTCACGGTTCTCAATCTTGGCGATGATACCGATGTCCTGGCCGCCGAAGCTGTCCAGCACGGCGCGGATCTCCGCCACGTCGGAGGCGCGGCGGACAAAGGAGGCGGCCACAAAGTCGAAGTCGTTCTCCACGGCGAAGCGCAGGTCGTCCTTGTCCTTGTCGGTGAGGGCGGGCAGGGCGATGGATACGCCGGGGATATTGATGCTTTTGTGGTTGGACAGGGGGCCGCCGGTGACCACCCGGCAGCGGATGTCCTGGCCGTCGATTTCCTCCACCTCCAGGTCCACCAGGCCGTCGTCGATGAGGATATGGCATCCGCTTTGGAGCTCCTGGTGGAGGTTGGAATAGGTGACGGACACCTGCCGGGCGTCCCCCTCCGTCTCCCGGGTGGTGAGGGTAAAGTGGTCCCCGTCGTTGAGCTCTACCCGGCCGCAGCCGAAGGTGCGGATGCGGATCTCAGGCCCCTTGGTGTCCAGGATGGTGGCCACGGGCCGGCCCAGGCTGTCCCTCACCCGCTTGAACCGGGTGAGCAGGGCGCCGTGGGTCTCGTGGGTGCCGTGGGAGAAGTTGAAGCGGGCGGCGTCCATGCCGGACAGGATCAGCTGCTCTATGACCTCCTCGCTGTCGGAGGCGGGGCCAAGGGTGCAGATAATTTTCGTTTTTCTCATGCTGTGTTCCTCCAGTCTTGCAAGCACGGTGTGTTGACTTTCCTGATTCCACCCACATCATACACAAAGAATGCGAAATGTCAAGACGGATAGGGAAAACTTTCAAGAACCGCCAATTTTTTGGGAGGCAGGGGGGCGGAGGTTTGGCAAAAAGAGACGGAGCGCGTGGCGCCCCGTCTCCTGTTCAATCGGTGTGCTCCTCTTCCGAAATGGTCTCCAGCCTGGAAATCAGCGCCCACTCCACCCGGCGCTCAGCAAAGCCGCGCACCTGGATGCGCAGCCCGCAGGCGTCCACCTCCAGCTGGGCGCCGTCCTCCGGGATGACGGACAGCTGGGCGAACACTAGTCCCCCAAGGGTGTCGGCCTCCTCTTCCTCGGGGAACTCCATGTCCAGAACCTGGGCAATCCGCTCCAGGGGACAGGCGCCGGACACCCGCCATACGCCGGGTTCCGCCTCCTCGATGTCCTTTTCCTCCAGGGGGTCAAACTCATCGTAGATATTTCCCACGATCTCCTCCAGCAGATCTTCCATGGTCACAAGGCCGGAGGTGCCGCCGTACTCATCCACCACAATGGCCATATGTACCTTTTTGCTCTGCATATCCCGGAAGAGTACATCGGTGCGCACCGATTCCGGCACAAAGTAGGCGGGGCGCACCAGCTCAGGCAGGGGCCTGGGAGAATCCTCCTGGGCGTTGAGCAGAAAATCCCGGGTGTTGAGGACGCCTACGATGTCGTCCGCGTCCTCCCGGTACACGGGGAAACGGGACCGCCCGGAGGAGAGGATGGCGTTCAATACCTCTTCGCCGGTGTCCTGGAGCCATACCATCACCATGTCGGTGCGGTGGACCATCACGTCCTCGGCGGTGGTGTTGTTGAATTCGAAGATATTCTCGATGAGTTCCTTTTCGGAAGACTCGATGGCCCCCCGTTCCTCGCCCAGATCCACCATCATGCGGATCTCGTCCTCGCTCACATCCTCCTGGTCGGCCCTGGGGTCGATGCCGAACAGGCGCAGTACGCCGTTGGTGGATTTGGACAGCAGCCAGATCACCGGGCGGAATACCGCGGCCACGGCGGACACGGCCCCGGCGGTAAACCGGGCCACCGCCTCCGTCTTTTTCATGGCGATGCGCTTGGGGACCAGCTCCCCCAGCACCAGGCTGAAGTAGGACAGCACAATGGTGATGAGCACCACCATCAGGTTGTTGAGGGCGTGGGGTTCCAGGGCGGTGACGCCCCGCTCCTCCACCAGCCACTTTACCAGCGGATCGGAAAAGCTGTCGGCGGCAAAGGCGGAGGACAGGAAGCCCGCCAGGGTGATGGCGATCTGGATGGCGGACAGGAAATTGTCCGGGGCCTGGGTGAGCTTGAGCAGCTTTTCCGCCTTTTTGTCCCCCTCCTCGGCCTGCTTTCTCAGCTTGGTCTCGGACAGGGAGATGACGGCGATCTCCGCCGCGGCGAAAAAGGCGTTGATGAGGATGAGGACGGCCAGTAAAATCAGCTTGGGTAAGAATGGGTCGTCGGACAAGATGGATGACCTCCTATTGATGTGCGGTCTGTTGGGTTTGCCGCTCCATTCTATGCGGCGCAGACCTCAATAGACCATAGTATATCAGGTTTTTTGGAAAAAGCAAGGGCCGCCCGCCGGCGGCCCTTGCAATTCCGGTCATGGAGATGTGCGCCGGGGCCATTGGCACGGCCCCTCAGTCCAGCAGCGACAGCAGCTCCTCCTTGGGACGGGCGCCCACCGCTTTGTTGACGGCCTGCCCGCCCTTGAACACCAGAAGGGTGGGTATGCTCATCACGCCGAACTGGGCGGCCAGCTCGGGCTGTTCGTCCACGTTTACCTTGCCCACGGCGATGTCGGGCCGTTCCCCGGCGATCTCGTCCACAATGGGGGACACCATGCGGCAGGGGCCGCACCAGGGGGCCCAGAAGTCCACCAGCACGCTCTTATCGGACTGGAGCACCTCGGCCTCAAAATTTTCCTTGGTAATGGTCTGTACGGACATAGCGTGTTCTCCTTTGTCAGTTGAATTTGTAAATCTTCTGGGCCACCCGGTAGAGCTGCACCGACAGCTTCCTCCCCTGGTAGCCGGGGATGTTGGTGCCCACGTTGGTCGCCTTGTAGCGGCAGCGGCGGTAGAGGGCGGCGTCCTTCTGGCGCAGGTATTCCCAAAGCTGGGTGCGCAGGCCCAGGGCCTCCGGCGTGCCAGCGATGACGGCAAAGATAGACGAGATGGACATCATCATGGACAGGTAATTGAGCATATACCGCCCCAGCTTGGGCTGCATGGCTTTGAGTGCGATGATGTCGTGGGCGTCGATCATGTGGCGGGTGACCCGCACCTGCTGGTCGATGCGCCCGGCCATCACCGACTCGTTGACGCTCTGGTCCGCCCGGCCGATGAAGTAGCGGTACAGGTCCAGATCCATATAGTACAGCGTTTTCACATAGGGCAGGGGCTGGTAGACGAAGATGTTGTCCACGTAGAAGGTGTGCTTGGGGAGTTCCAGGCCGCAGTCCCGCAGAAGCTGGGTGCGGTAGATCACCGAGTGCATCAGCAGGTACTGGGAGGTGCGGAAGCGGCGGATGGAGTCCCAGGCGATGATCTGGTCGGTGGGAAACACGTTTTTGTAGCCCATCACCTTCCGGGTGTTGTCCTCCACGTGTTCATAGACGTAGTTGGCGATGAGCAGGTCCACCGGGGCGGGCATGGCGGCGAACTCCCGCAGCTTGGCCATCACCTTGCCCAGGGCGTCGGTGTCCAGCCAGTCGTCCGAGTCCACCACCTTGTAGTAAAGGCCCCTGGCGTTGCGGATGCCCTGGTTGACCCCCTCGCCATGGCCGCCGTTCTCCTGGTGGATGGCCCGGATGATGTCCGGGTGCTTGGCCGCCCATTCGTCGCACTTGGCGGGGGTGTCGTCTTTGGTGGAGCCGTCGTCCACCAGGATGATCTCCGCGTCCTCCCCGGCGGCCAGCAGGGTTTCCACGCAATGGTCCATGTAGGCCGCGGAATTATAACAGGGGACGGCAAAGGTGATAAGTTTATCCATGTTTGTTCTCTCCAAATCTACGTCTAGTATTCCCGGCATGGGGTCAAATCATGCTGATGGCGATCAGAGCATTTCATCTGTGAGGGCCAGCGCTCTCGCCGCGATGGCGTCCATATTATAGTATTTATATTCCGCAAGGCGGCCCAGCAGGCGGAGGGTGGGGAATTTGCCCGCTTCCGCCTTATACTTGGCGTACAGCGCGTTGTTGGCGGGATTGATGATGGCGTAATAGGGGATCTCGCCGTCCGCCCCGGTGTAAGCCCGGGAGTACTCCTTCATGATGGTGGTGGCGCCGGGCTTCTCCTGGCCGGTGAGGTGCTTGAACTCGGTGATGCGGGTATAGGGTTCGTCCACGGTATAGTTGACGGTGCCATGGGTCTGGAAATAATCCTGTGGCAGGGTTTCGAACCCGAAATCCAGCGTCCGGTAGGGCAGGGGGCCGAAACGGAAGCCGAACAGCTCGTCGGCCTGCCCGGTGTAGATGACGGGGCCGCCGAAAGGCTCCCCATCCAGCTTGATTGTGCCGTCCGCCAGCTCCAGGCGGGCCAGCGCGTCTGTCCCCAGCTCCACGGTGATGCCGGGATGGTCCAGCATCCGCTCAAACATGGGGGTATAGCCCTCCAGCGGCATCCCCTGGTAGGCGTCCTGGAAGTAGCGGTCGTCCCGGCTGAGGCGCACCGGCACCCGGGCGGTGGTGGCGGGGTCGATCTCCTCCGGGGTCTGGCCCCATTGCTTCATGGTATAGTGTACGAACACGTGCCCGTACACATAGTCGGCGATGGCGGCGATCTCCGGGTCGGGGTTCTGCCGGAGCTCCAGAATGGTCACCTGGCTCTGGGCGGGATAGGCGTCCAGCAGCTTTTGGCCCAGCCGTTCCCCCTCCTGCTCCCCGAAGGCGCTTTTCATGGAGTCCAGGTTGAAGGGGACGGGGAAAAAGAACCGCCCGCCGGTACTTTTGTGGGCGGGGACCACCTCTGGGTTGTCCCGGGGCAGGCTGGCGGTGACCCGGTGCTGGTAGCGCCGCCATTTGGTGAACCGGGACAGGTAGTCGAACACCCGCCGGTCATTGGTGTGGAAAATGTGGGGGCCGTACTGGTGGATCAAAATTCCGGCGTTGTCCGGGCAGTCGTAGGCGTTGCCGCCCACGTGGGGGCGGCGCTCCAGCACCAGCACCTTTTTGCCCCCGTCCTCCGCCAGCCGCCGGGCGGCCACCGCCCCGGCGTAGCCCGCGCCCACAACCAAAGCATCGTATGCCATAAAGCGTCACATCATTTCTGGAATAAAGTGTCGTGGCGGGCGGCCCCGCCTTAACCTATGGCATTATACCATAAAAGCCGCTTTGAGGGAAGGGCGAATTTATAAAGTTTGATAAAATTTCCCGGCGTTTTTTCTCGCGGCGGGGGAGAGGTTGCAGAATTGGGATTGCCAGGGAGGAGAAAATGTGATAAAGTAAGGAAAACACGGCGCAGGACAGAAAGAGGGGGCCGATTATGGAAAGCACCGCCGTCATTCAAAAATTCCGCGCGGCGCTGGGGGGGTTTAACCGCCAGGACGTGATGGAGTACATCGAAAAGACCCAGAAAGAGGCGGAGGCCGCCGCCGCCGACCTGTCCCGCCGGTTGGACGAGGCGTTGGAGGAGCTGGCGGGACTGCGCCGGGAGCTGGAGGACCGCACCGATAAGACGGAGCGTCTGTCCGGGGAGCTGGCGGAGAGCCGGGAGCAGTATGAGCAGGAGAAGGCCCGGCGGGAAGAGCTGGCCGGAGAGAACGCCCGGCAGGGTGAAACTGTGCGGACGCTGACGGCGGAGCGGGATCGGCTGGCAGGCCAGGTGGAGCGGTTGGAGGACCAGAGCGAATCCCTGCGCCAGGAGAAGGAGAAGCTGGCCCAGCTGGAGCTGGACGCCCACCGCCGTGCGGACGAGCTGCTGGCCCAGACCAGGGAGGAGGCCGGATTGCGCCTCTCCGAGGCCCAGAGCCGTGCGGAGGACCTGCTGAACGCCGCGTCCGCCCAAGCGTCTGACACCGTCGCCCAGGCGCAGGCCCGGCGGGAGGAGTTGCTGCGGGAGGCCGAGGAGCAGATTGAGCGTTCCGTACGCCAGTGCGGCGAGCTGTTTGAAACCTGCGAGCGGATTACCGCCCATATTACCGGGGAGCTCCGGAAGCTGGATGTGGCCAACGCCCAGCTGCCCATCGGTTTGGGGAGCTTGAAGAGCGGTTTGGCGGAGCTGCGGGATCAGGCCAGGGAGCGGTAGTGTGTCCGGCGGCGGGGAGGGAAAATGGTTGGCGGGGGAATTGACAAATCCCTATTGTTTGGGTATAATACGTAACCGGAGTGGTTGGCCACCCGAGCGGGCGGAACGGTTGCCAAGAGGCAACATGCGGTTCGCCAGCGGCTTAGAGGGGCAGAATGGCCGCCTCTTGAGCGCACATAGATCCCCCCGCTTTTTCCTCTTGACGTGGATTTCATCGGTTCAAGTTACCTTGCACAAGCCAATAGGCCCCGATAGCTCAGATGGATAGAGCGACCGCCTCCTAAGCGGGAGGAGGAACGCTTCCCCCAAACCGCATAATCAGCGCATACAAGTGAATAGGCCCCGATAGCTCAGATGGATAGAGCGGTCGCCTCCTAAGCGACAGGCCGCTGGTTCGAATCCAGTTCGGGGTGCCAAAACGCCGGATATAGAGAAATATCCGGCGTTTTTATAACCTTTTTGAGGAAATTTTACCTACAAGCCTGTTTCTCTTTCTATTCATTTGTACTGAATATTTTGCCTACAAATTCTCGGTGCTTTCGGGCAGAAAATCGCTATTTTGCCTACACTTGCCTACATTTAGCCGATTTTAGCCCTTCACTTCCGCTCCCCGTTGGCCTCTTTCAGCAATTCAGTCAATAGCTCTGGGTGCTGTCGTACCAACTGCTTCAGGAGGTCTACGGTGACGCTGTCGGCCTCTGCTGGCTTCTGGTCGGCTCCTACCTTGGAGAAGAATCCGCTGTCCATCTCCTGGGCAATCAGCTTGCGGTCAGCGTCAAAACCGTGAGCGTAGGTATCCGTAACCATCCGGGCCTCGGCATGGCCTGTGTCGCCTTGGACAGCCTTGATATTGCCTTTGCTCAGTTTCAGCTTCAAGGATGTGCTGCTGTGCCGCAGGCTGTGAAAGACCACGGGACGCAGAGAGTTTTCCTCAATCAGCTTGTAGAACATCTTGTCGATGATACGCTGCTCATAGGGCCGTCCGTTGATCTGAGTGATTACCAGATCATAGTCCCGGTATTCGTCCCCCAGCATGGCCTTGTACTGCTCCTGCTGGGCCTTGGCGGTGCGCAGCTCGTCGATGACGGCCTGGGGCAGATAAATTGTGCGGTTGCTGCTCTCCGTCTTGGGTGCTTTCAACACAAGGCTGGTGGTGGCTTTCTTAGGCATGACCTGGGGAAACTTGAAGATGATCGTACTGCGGTTGACCTTCTCCAAGGCCGCTATGCTCTCGTTAGAGCAGCGGCGAAGCTCACGGTCCACCCTCAAATGTGCCTCGCCAGCGGCGGCGTAGGGGCCGTCAATGTGGACGTTGGCCCACTGTAGGCCCAGGATTTCCCCCAGCCGTAGGGAGCATCCCAACGCCAGATAGAGACAGGTGCGCAGGGCGGGATTCTCGCATACCTTCAAAGCCTCAATAGCTTCATTGTCTGACCACACGGCACGTTCCTTGCTGTGCTGCTCTGGCAGAGTAGCTCCGAGGGTCGGGTTGGTCGAAGTATACTCCCAGGCTACCGCCTTCCCAAAGGCGCTTTTCAGCAGCTTGTGGATTCTGGATACCGTATGTGCGCTGATCTTGGCCCCGGTATCGTGATGGCCGGAGACAATGACGGCAGGCTGTTCCAGAAGCATGGTGTAGTAGGCATCCATATCCCTGGTGGTCATGGAGCGGACATAGCGATCTCCGATGTAAGGGATGATGTAATTCTTGATAAGACCAAGATTGGCCGTATAGAAAGAATTGCCCCACTTTTTCAGCCCGTAGACCTCTACATACTCATCCATGAACTCTCTGACAGTAACATCTTTCTTCGGTGCGATCTTGCCTTTGGCTTGACGTACAGGCGGCTCAAAGGTGCCGTTTTGTTTGGCAAGCCTGATTTGAGCGTCCCGAATCAAGGCTTCATCCTCCGATTTGAAGGTTTCTGTCCTTGGTGTGGCCTCGCTGGGGACACGGTAGGTAACTTGGTAACGTTTGCCTCGCTTCCTGATAGACATAGCGGCCTCCTTGTGGTATAATGAGGGCTGTCCACCGATTACACAGCGGACAGCCCCGTGTTTAGGCGCTTTTTGCACCGTTCTTGACGAATTCAATAAACTCGTCCCGTGGGATACGGTAGTGCTGGCCGATCTTGAGGGCCTTGATGGTGCCGGTGTTGACCAAGGCATAGGCTTTGTTGCGCCCGATAGCTAGGGTGTCGGCGATGTCTTCTACGCTGAGGACAAGGGGCATGGACTCAAAGTTTGTGTATGTCATGGGAATGTTCTCCTTTCTTGGAATGCACAGATTATCGAATCGCGTGGGTAATCACAATACTCCATAAACTTCACCATTTCATCGGGCAGGTCGTTAATGGATTTGGGCCTGACATAGCGCGATTGTTTGCCGTTGAGCTTATCCACAATTCCTAATTTTTCTAGCTGCTGAACGAGGTTTGCTGCTCTATTCCAGCCCAGATGATACTCACGCATAAGCATATTTGTGGAAAGATGTTCTTGGCCGAATGCCCAAAACATTACTGCTGCAAGCAGCGATTCCTGGGCTGATGGACCCGCCACATTTGCAGGCTGCACAGGAGGACCTATAGCTATATCACTCATACAATTTTCCGAGGGATTTGCTGAAATATCGAGCCTGAACTTATCATCTGTGTTGAACAGGATTCGACCCTTGATTTCTTGAACAATTTGTCGAAGTTCCTTTGGCTTAGTGTAAATCCCTTGTACCCATTGCAGGCTGCTCTTCTGGGGAAATTTCAAAAGCAAGTTCCCTTGGCCCAGGAGATTTTCAGCGCCTCCCTCATCAAGGATTGTTTCCGAAAAATTTTTCTTAGCGCATTTGAAAGCGATTCGGGCTGTGATATTTCCAAGATCAACTTTCATGTTATGGAAGGTTGGATTCTGCGCCGCCAAAACCAAATAGATTTTAGCGTGTCGCCCTCTTTGCAGAAGGCTTGAGATCGTATCGACCAGCGTTTTCGATGCACTCTTATCAATTCCACCGTTAAACAGAGCAGGAAACTCATCAATGACCAGCACCAGTCTTGGAAGCCGTTTGAGTTCATCTATGCTTGTGTGTTCGAGCTGGATGCGCCTCTCCATTTCATCTTTTAGGGCGGTTAGCGTATTACAGACTGTATTATGGTCCCGGACAACAGGGCATGACAAATGAGGTATTCCTTCAAAAGCCATCAGATCTCCGACACCGACATCGATTAGAATGAAATTCGCTTCGGACGGCGATTTATTATAGGCGATACTGGTAATTAAAGATTGTAAACCAACAGATTTCCCTGAATTTGTCGAGCCACCAATCAGAAGATGAGGGAAGTTCACCAAGTCAACTATAATAACTTGTCCCATTGTGTCGTGTCCAACAATGTAAGGCAATTTCGTTTTCTCTAATGTCTTCTCATAGGCAGAATCATCTAAGATTTTTGGAAGGCGAGGATTCTCTACTTCCTGATTGGATGCCACTATGTAGACAGTAAACTTCTCTACAAACACTTGGAACAGAGGAAGTTTCAGCCTTGACCCGACATCAAGAGCGCGTGCCGATATGTCGGCATTCCGCGTATTGCCTTTCAGCTTTACTTCATAGCGGACCCGGTCTTTCAGATTCTCCCAATCAGTAATGGCGATATTGATATTGTAGCGTTTGAACATTTTTTCGATTTTTCCACCTAATTCGCGGATTTCACTTGCTCTCATATACACTCTCCTTTACTGGTGGATTTATACTTCTTCTTTCTTCTACCAAGAGGACCACATCTGTTTCAAACCCAAATTTCCATCCGGTTTTCATTAAAAACTGAGTGGCTGTGATGTCAAGAGAAGAAGATAGAAGATATTTGTTCGGTGCAGGTGGCCACCTACAAATATAGTGTATCGCAGCGGAAACATACATCACAATAAACAAACCAGATACATTTCGGCTACATTTTATGAGTGGCAAGTCTTTCCGGCGAGGGGGGCATTCTATGGAGTGGAAGGATTTTATCCAGCCCATTCAAAAATCAGGAATAACCAGCGATGCTGCATACAAAATTGTACTTGATATTTTTGAGCAGGCCGGAAGTAAAGACGATATTTCAGCAGCCGCAGCCAAGAGTTGGCTCAACGGAAGCAGAAACTGTAAAGCCAGTACATATTTTCCTGCTGGCAAAGCAGACACAGCCTCCCTTTTTCGCTATTTTAGACGTAGGCCAGATGGTAAATTACGACAGCTGCAACAAATGTTCCTATCAGGAAAGCTCCTTGAGGCTGACAGCCCTATTGATGTGAAAACGGATGATATAGAAGTATTTTGCTGGAGCCTCGTAAATCAATTTCTGGATTTGCTTGGGTTACAACGGGTAGACATACCGCATACTGACACACCAGCGGAAACCCCAGTTACAGAAACCAGTCAACTCCATAGCCAAAGGTCGGATATTCCCAAAGACGAAAAGCAAAGTCAGACACAGGATGCTCCATGTAGTTCGCACTCGATTAGTGGTACAGATATTTCTTCCACAAGAAAGCATTCCATCTGGTCAACAATTCTGCCCCATAGCGATGATTGTTGTTATCATTGTGTCTACTGGGAAGGAAATCGGCAGACATTCGGAGCGTACACAACACCAACATACGGAATTTGCTTAAAGTACAACAGGCAGGAACAGCTTTCATCTGATTTAGCCTGCAAAGATTATGAGAAACGCCAAAAACTATCAGGCGATTGGTGATTTCACATTTTTATGTAATACAAAGAAGCAAGCAAACAATTCCAACAAGCCGCCTGCTCCTATTAAACATGCAGGAGCAGGCGGCTTTGCTTATTTATTGATCTTGTCTTTCTGATAGGCGTCTGTAAAGTGTAGGCTTCTTAACTCCGGTCAATTCTTCAATTTCCCTGATAGAATATTGCTTCGTATTATAGAGCTTAACAGCTTTTCTAATGGCATCAGGGGCTACTTTGGGCCTGCCTCCTGTCTTTCCTCTAGCTCTGGCTGAACACAAACCTTCACGGGTACGGTCGGCAATCACGTCCCGCTCAAACTGGGCAATGGCCGACATAAGGGTGAACAGGAGCATACCTGTGGAAGTGCTGGTATCGATTTGCTCTTTCAGACTGACCAAGTGTACGTCCTTCTTCTGAAACAGCTCGGTCAACTCAATCAAGTCTTTGGTACTGCGGCCCAGCCTCGACAGGGATTCAATCACCACCGTATCACCCTCTGTCATCCGGTCCAGCATTTTCGCCAACTCAGGTCGATCGCGTTTGGTTCCGGTCATCTTCTCGTTATAAATCACATCACATCCGTATTTCTTCAGAGCATCAATCTGGCGGTCAAGATTCTGCTGCTCGGTGCTGACACGAGCGTAACCGAAGATATAGTTCCTCATAAATCCTCCAATCGTCCCAATAACGTATGAGATACGGGACGTTGATTTCGAAACGAGTTTTGGAACAAAATACCCCTCAAAATAACTTGATTTTGAGAGGTATTTTCACTCCGGAAAAACCGTTCCAATAACGGTCGTATTTGGGATACCTATATGAAGTCAGATGCACTCATCCCAGGTGCATCCTATGGATTGGCTGGACCATAATCACTGCCTGTGCTGGATGGAGCTGTGTGGTGATCGTCATTTTCATCTATGTTCGTTGCTACCATGGGTTCCTGTTCGACCTCCCAGCATCCGATGTAGAGGTATTCCCTATAGCTGCCCTTCGGTGTCGCCTGACACATAAAGGCTCCGTCCTCGGACTGGATCGTTGCCAAGTCGTTCCAATCATGGAAACGGTTTTCTCTGGCAAGGCGTCTCAGCTCGGGCAGGACCTTTGTGTTGACCCAACTGAAGAACACATCTTGCTCCCTCTGGTTCCCATCCAGCTGCTCAAAGCTCTGGCGATCCAGCAGAAGGTACAACGCCTTTCCGGGTTGGTCGCTCTCCCGCTCAAGGATGGCCCTGGCACCCCAGTACATCTTTGAGATGAAGTCTTCCGGGTAGTTTCCCCATTCATGACTCATGGTGTCAACCTCCTTACATTGCATACCCCTCGTCCTCAAATTGTTCTGAATCGTCCGTTTCATCCAGATCAACTTCCTCCACTTCATCGGTTGCCGGAAGCAAAGACCGCATAACGTCCCGCCGTGTCTGTACCGAAGTAGGCTTTGCACTGCCAGCGGATACCGTGTGATTGTACTCCGGCGATGTGGAGGGATGCCCGCTGAAGAACTCGGTCAAGGTTTGGTTGATCTCATCTTGGCTTACACCGTTTTTAACTGCCAGACAGCAGTAATAGGCGCAACTGATAAAGTGTGTTCTGCCCTTGACGGTGCGGAGAACTTTGTTGTTGACATCAATCAGGCTCCTAGCGAACGCCGAGTAAGCATCCAGCCCGGAGTTGATCGTGTCCAGCACTTCGCTGTCAACCTCGACCTTGCCGGCCCACTCCCGGAAGGGTTTAGTGGAGAAGTCGGGGGATTCCTCTGTGATAAGCTGGTAAAGCTGCATGGCGATCATTTCATCCGTGAACCGTTTCCTGCCAGCCTCCGAAACTACAAACTGAATTGCTTTATGTTTGGCAAGCTGCTGGAAAATCATCAAGCTGGGAACATTGGCACGGGTCAACTCGATTGCCGACAGGGGCTTGCCGTTATTCAGCCTGCGGAAGAACTCACTGATCTCCGTTTCTGTCATTCCCTCATAATAGTAAATCGTGAGGTTGTAGTCTTTGATTCGATCCCTCGCCCATTCGGGCAGCTGCGAGAAATACATTCCGCTGACATCCTCTACACCCCCGTTGTCATCAACAACGGTAGGAGTGTCGGTAGTCAACGCAAATTCGTCGTTTAGAAATTCGCTGATGGTATTTGACCGCTGTTTTCCGTCCAGGCTGTCATAAACTCCGTTTTCATCGCGGGTAAAGTACATGGCAGGGATCGCATAACCGTAGATCATACTGTGGATCAGGAGAGATTTCTTCTCTGTATCCCACACAAGATTGCGCTGCACGGCGTTGTCGTAGTTGACCTTGCCCTTTTCCATCTGATTTACCAGGGCCTTTGCCGTCCAGTTGATGTTGAATCGCTGCATATTATCGCCTCTTTTTCCAATGTTTTTCAACCCTGCCATCCGGGAAATAGGTATTTCTGCGGACCTCTCCTGTCCTCAAATTGTGTTTTGCCACTTCCATCGGTACGCCGTCTTTCTTTGCCTTCGCTTTGGCAGCGTCCACTGCCTGAGAATAAAGCGGGGTGGTTGACCAGCAACGACCATCCGGGAAGTTAATTTCGTAGAAAATATTTATACTCATATCAGCGATGAACTCTACTCATGGGTCACACCCTTGGGAACAGCGGCGAAATCCATGTGGTACATATCCAAGGATCTTCCCAGGATGATGTAGTCGCCCTTGTAGTAGGTCGGTTCACAGAACCCAGCAGCACGGGCCGCAGCCTCGTCCTCAAAGATAGCCTTGATCCGAACTGTGCAGAAGCGAGGCGTATAGACTGAATCGCCAATTTTCATTTCCGTTTTCCATCCTTCCTATTGAGATGCCGTTCCAGCAGGGTACAGTACCCATATAACCGGTCAATGGACAGCTCCACCCACTCACCACAGGCTGTCTGATCTCCACGCACAGGCTCCAGGCGGATCTTCCCGTTCTCATGGGATTCACGAACCCGGATGCAGGTATCGCTGAAGAAATAGCAGATCGTTCCATCGTCCCGCTCCGTTCGGTAAAATTGAGCAATAGCTGCCACATCCCGCATCTGTTCCAAGATGTAGCAGTCCTCCACCTTCCAGCCGCCATGATTCCCTTCCTCAGCCATGTACCAGTCCAGCCGGACGCCTTGATCGGAGGTCTTGTCCAGGCAGCAGGCAAAGATGGAATAACCTCCCATGTTAGGCCAGAAGGCTTTGTTGTCGCTGTCGAAACGGTAGGTGCGGCTCAACAAAGGATACTGTGTGGCAAAGCTGTCCTCTGCGAAGATGATGTGTGCAGTCAGATCCTCCATGGGAGAAGTGGCTTTCAGTTCCCGGAATGTCTGTTTCAGTTTGCTATAGTTCACAGTGGTTCCTCCAGAAAATAAATGACTCGGCATCCCCACCACAGGGCAAGGACACCGGGCCGTCATAGCGCATCCTGTCTTAGCTGGCCTGCGCCAGCTCCGGCACCATCTGGGCGGCGTTCACGATCTCCATAAACTGCTGCCCGAACGCCTTTGCTTGGGCCGCTTCCTCCGGGCTGAGGGTGCTGACCGTCTGGAAGCTGAACAGAGCGTAAGGTTTGCCCTGTTTGCTGGTGGCTTTCTCCAAGGTGATCTTCGTGACTACGCTGCTGATTGGCGTCAGGGTACTCAGGAGCCGGGTGGAGTATTTCAGGAACCGGGGCTTGCTGGTAACGGGAACCCGCACCAGCAGAGGGATGATGCTATTGGGCCGCAGCAGGAACAGCAGAACCGATTCCTTACATGCCTTGGCATTGCTGTCTCCATCCTTGGAGCCGAAATCGTTATAGGGGCACATGGCGCAGGACTTCCCATCGTGGGAAATGATACTGTTCTGGCTCATGCAGACAGGCGGCGTACCCTCCACCGGATCAGGCGTATCCCAGTAGGCCCTGGGCGTGGTGTAATCCAGCACGATGCCCGTCAGCTCCATGGCAGCCTCGTTCCCCGCCAACCCAGGAACCTCAAACACGGTGGAACCACCGGACGGGGACTTGACCAGATCGAACAGGTCAAGGGTCAGCGGCTGGCTCTTCAAGTTGGCTCTGATGATGTCCAGGGCGTTGTTCGTCAAGGCCAGGTAGGTGGAATCCACCGGGGCCAGAGCGGTTTCCGGCGCAGAGGTAACGGTGATGTCCTGATTTCCGGTAGACTTCTGCAGCTCCTGCACCTTGCCGCTCATGCGGCCTTTCAGTTTCGTGTTGTCCATGATAGACCTCCAATCAACTTGCCGCCTTGATTGTAAAGCGGCGGTAGGATGTTTTATTGGTATACTTCTTGCAGAGGGCAGGATGCTCGACCTTCAAGGTCTTGCTATCCAACCGTTCCTGGGATACGCTCTTCCAGGTGACAATCCTGTCCATGAGAGTTCCCACCTCGTTCTCTCCCATCATCTCCTTCAGCAGATTTTCAGCTCTCTGCTTTTTCTCGGTGACAACCTCCAACTGCTCACAGGCTTCATCATACTGGTCCAGCAGATCAGCAGCGGTGTCAGGCAGGGTGATGTGGGACTGAGGGATGCTGTCACGGAAGCGTTCAGCAAGGAACTTGGCAGAAGCATCGGAACCATCCAGCGGCGGAGGCGTACCGTCCTGCACATGGTTCCAGAAGGCCGATTCCAGCTCAATGAGCATAGAAATCAATTCCTCATCACGCTCCACGAACTTCCATTTGAAGGTATTGCCGCCAATGAGTACGGCGATGTAGGCCCCGGCATATCCGGTCACTGCCATATAGTGGGCGATTTGGAGCGCATACTCGTCCGGGATGGTGTCTTCCCACTCACCAGCCTTGTAAGCGGAGGCGGTTTTGGCTTCAAAGATACACGTCCCAACGTCCGGGACCTCACAGATGCCATCCAAGTTGGCGAGCATGAAGGGGTGTTCCTCACTCTGGAGAATATAATTAGCAAGGTTGACCTCAATCCCGGTACGCTTGGTGAACTCAGCCCGAACGAAGGGTTCAAGCTGAGTGCCCCAATAGGCAGCCTCCCCAGCCTCCTGAGCGGAGAGCTGATTGGTCTTTTCCATCCACAGCTCCACAAGGGACTTGTAGCGGTTGATTCCACAGACCACAGAGGCATCAGAGCCGCCGATACCCTGCTTACGGTACTCCAACCAGTCAGCGTAGGGCATATTTTCAGTAGAAACTAAAATTTTTGCAGGCATATTTTACGTTCACATCCTTATTCAATTCAAAATAGAATAGAGGGCGCACGGACACAGACCGCACACCCTCTATCGCTTGTTTCTCATATCACGCAGCCGCCAGCGCCATCTTGTAGGCCCGGTCGATCATGGGATTGCCCTCGACGGTGCGCAGGAACAGGTTCTCATTGTAGTTTTTGGTCTTGCGGATGGGATCAGCATGGGTGGCAAAGTCGCTGATGGCATTGACGAAACGATAGCCATTCTTCCCTACAGCGGACAGGTCAGGAGCTTCCCAATACCGGGCCTTCATGTTGTCCAGCATCCGCAGGTTATTCTTGCGCTGGACATCCGGCAGATCAAGCGTGACGGGGAAGAACTCCTGCATGAACTCCATAACCTTCTTATCGGTGAGCCTGATCTTGGACAGAGCGTCGATGCCACGGCCCAGCTTGCCCATGTACTTCTCGGCAAGGCCCAAGGTTTCTTTGGCCTCATGGACACGGAGCATGACGTTCTCGGTGTGCTTGGTGGTCCAGATGCGCTTTGCGCTGTCCAGAGCCAGGTTGAGGGTGTTCTGACACACAACCCTGATGGGGGTCATAGCAACCTTGATACCGCTGCTGCCATCATGGGAGTTCATCACCACCAGATAGGGAGCAATTTCGTCCCCGGCAATGATGTAGCGGTGGGGCATCCGGGCCAACATCCAGACCTTACGGCCACCCTGCAAGGCCCCGGCAGTCTCATAGGTCACGCCAGCACCCAGCAGGTCATCGGTGAACTGGAAAGCGTCCTCGTTCTGCACCACTTTGTAGCGGTCAGAGACGATTCCCAGGGCGGCGCTGTCAGTGCTGCGGGTGTTCACCTTGTAGCCAGGAATCAGGGAGCCGTCCTCAGTGTAGACATTCTTCTGCTCCACCAGCCAATCCAGGCCGGCGCAGATCAGAGCATCGACGGAGGTTGGGGCCTCCTGGACTGACCTGCCCAGGCCATGCCAAGGCTTCTCGCGGACATAGAACATAGTTTCAACATTAGCAGGCATCGTTATTTTCCTCCTCAAAAACAGATTAAGAGCCCCAGGGAATGTCCCTGGGGCTCCATTGTTATAATATATATCCGCACCATCTGTGAAATCAGATTTTAAAAAATTTAGACTGCCATCTCATCTCCTACACGCATCAGTTGCGCCGTGGCCCGCTTATTATTTCAGCGGCAGCATTCCCTCAAGAGAATTGCTCAAATCGCTCAGCCAAATACACTTCAGCAGATCATACAACTGAGCAATTTGAACTTCCAAATCGGAAAATCCATCAGATTGCGCAGAAAGCTGTTGCTTGGAGAAGGCTCTGAGCCCACTCGAAAGAGCTGCATGGTATTCCTCCGATTTTTTTGACAGCATAGCGTTGCTATCAGATATGGACGCGGCGATCTTTCCAATACCTTCCAAACAGCGATCACTGTTAGCAGTGATCGTCCCCTGCATGGCCGCGGGAAAATCGTTGATTTGCTGCTCCAGATGTTTTGACGACGCCTTGGCATCCGTAACGTGCAAAATCAATTGATTTTGCAGCTCCTGAAGCTGTTCCCTTATGTTGTCCGACTGATTCTGCGTGAAGGCGGAGTAGTTCGTCAAAGCACGCTCCATTTGAGTAAGATGCTCCTGCAGGCTGATAATTTCCTGCAAAAGCGCACGCTGGCATTCCGCCTGCTGCTCCATATGGGTTTGCATAAGTGTGGAGAGCTGGCAGACCGCTGCTTCCTCCTTTTCCGTCAGTTTCTCGACCGTCCCAAGTAATGCGTCATAGTCCTTTTTGTCCGGCAATCCCAAGAAATTCCAGATACTCATATGCCGCGATCCACCTCGGACAAAAGATGTCCAATCAAGCACACGCCGTCCACAATAGCGTTGGCTGAGGCCTGGGCGCGCTCCCGGCTGGGCGTGTCGTCCTGAAGGCTGCTCAGCGATTGCTCCGCATTCTGCAGCAAGAGATTTTGATCCGCAATCATATTGTCAAAGGCATCCCCAAAGGAATCGAACAGCGAGAGGATAATATCCTTGACCCGAGCGCAAAGCCCTTGCTTCCCTTCGCGCATCACCTTATCCGCAAAGTTCCACATCTGCCGCTCCTTATCGTAACCCTTATCCATTTTCAGGATATTCAAGCACTCACGGTCGTCCAGCGATAACCGCTTCGCAATGTGCCTTTTTAGGAATCCTTCCTGAGCCTTCAACGCATCCTGCCGCTCCTTGCGTATGGTATTCTTTGGGAGGGAAATACCGTTTTTGTCAGCCATCTGACTCAACTCTTCGAAAAAGGCCTTTACAACTTCTTCTATTTCGTTCTGGGTTTCGTCTGCGCTCCGTTCGATATTTTTGCTGTATCTGGCAAGCGTTACGCTAAGGTCCTCCGTCTGCCGGACATCACCGCTTGTCGAGTCGTAAGAGCCGTTTTTTCCGATATCACCTGCAAGATTGTCGCCGAAAGCCTTTATCGCCCTCCCGGCATTTTCTACCTTATCGCTGTGAAAAATTTTTCCAACCCTTGTAACTGCCGAGCCAATCGCGCCCGTTGCCTTTCCGGCCACCCACTTAAAGAAGCCCATTACTCTCCTCCGTTAACAGGGATTCTATTATTATGATTGCCTGAAGCGCCGTTTCACTTTTCGCCCGGGTGAGATCTGCGTCCTCGCCGCCCGAATCAGCGGCAAGGCAATCCGCCTCTTTTGCAATGGCATCGGAACTGATAGCGATTTGGTCAATGGCCTCCGAAACTGCATCCTCATACTCCTCAAGCAGTTCCTGGGAGAGCTCATTTGCCCGTACAGCCGCCGCCTGCAAGCCCTGCTGGAGGGCGGAGCGGAGCAGCTTGTCCGCCGCCTGATCTTTTTCTGCCCCCGGCAGCATATGAACGACTTGGCTGCACTCCGGTGAATCCAGCGAAATAATACGCGAGATTTTTCCCATAACAACACCCCTCATGCGATCGGGGAGGGCATCCGCTCTCCGCTGGAAGCGTTGGAAACGGACGCGGTATTTTTGAAAAACCGGGTGATCTGTCTGCGCGAGGAAAACCAAATCCTCCGCATAGCTTTCGAGAGCCTTGCAGAGTGCCGCTTCAACCTCTGCGGCTTGGACCTCCACAGATTTTCTGTACTCTGCAAAAGCTCTGTTGAGTTCGGAGATATCCTCTGCTGTCGAATTTTTCGTGACTGGCCTACTTTGTCCGATAATGCCGATAAACTTAATCAGCCAATCAAAGGCACGTTTGGCGAACTCAGCGATCACAGGCCAATTCAGCGGGTTTCCAGGAATCTTGCGGAAAGGGGGGATCGTAACCATTTTTACACGCCTCCTGTTCTCATGATTTCCTCCGTCAGTTCCTCCATCCGCTTTTTGAGGGAGCCTCGCAGAGATTTGATCTGCTCATCCAGTACTTTGCGATCCTCTTTGGCCGTCTCAAGCCGTGCCAGGCACTCATCCCGTTTCTTTTTGATCTCCTCAATGCTCTGTCTGGAGATGGTGATGATCTCTTCCTGTCCCGTACGAATCTCATTGAGACTGCGCATCAGATCATCCCTGCACGCCTGATAGGCTTCCGCAATATCACTGCGGTACAGCTCCCGATACCTGGTAACAATATCCGTCTGGAGCCTGTGCATGAAACATCTGATACCGGTCTGCTCCAGGAGCCAGTCATGCCTCTCCGACAGATCGCTCAGCCGAATACGATATTTTGACAGCAGGCTTTCCAGCTCGAATGTCTCATCGTCGCTTAACGAATCTCCCGCCTTTTTCAGCATCGCATATAGATAACCGGAAACAGGAATCAGATTCTGCTCCGCCAGCTTCGCGTCATCAAAGCAGTCCACTCCCTTGAGATATTTCAGCCATTCCGCGCTCTGCTTGGCCCAATCCTTCTGGGGATTGTTCAGCCGGTCAATCTGTGTGGCAACGATAAAGACCTTCTCAGGGTGGTACCTCGTGTTGGCAAACACACTGGAGATCGTCCGAAGCTCCTCGCCGCGCAGGGTCGTGGCATTCACACACACCAGCACAGCATTGGCACGGTCAATATAGTCCCGTGTAATATTGGAGCGGTACTCCACCACATCGTCCAATCCAGGCGTATCGACAAAGACAACCTCCGCAGGCAAATCAATGCCGGTCAGCCCCACCTCCACTTCCTTTACGAAGTAGTGTTCCGGAGATTTTGAGGATGTCCAGCGCCGGATCTCCTCCCGCAGGGACGCAAGGGAGTCACACTCCTGTTGCACAGGAGCATGATCCAACCAAGAGGATTTGTACTGGTCCGCATTGAGACTCCTGTACTCCTCCATGAATACCTCCGCATGGTTCTTCTGCGCACTCTCCCAACAATTACACCACTCATCCGCGCTGTAGAAGGAGACTGTCACATAGCTGCGCCCCTTCGCGGCCCGAAATTTTGTCAGGGAAGCAGTCTCCGGGGTAACCTCGGTGGATGCCAGTTCCGCATCAAGCAGAGCATTGATCAGCGTTGATTTACCAGCCTTGATAGCTCCCACCAGCGCAATGTGGAATTCGCTATCTGTGCAGCGGGCCTGCATCCGTTTCAGTCGATTCATCGTCTGGCTGGTAACCAGTGGTTTCATCATAGGGGTGTTCAGAACCGCCTCTGTCTTAGCCAGAGCATTGGCAAAACGCCGGATCGTCTGGTCGTTGATGGTATGAGCGTCGATCCTTGCACCACGGACTGCATCGGAGAGAATGCTGGCGCTTTCTTTCATAAGCTGATTTGCGGCATCAGTCTTATAGCCTGCGTTATTCTCCGCTCCGTAATTGCCAACAGTCTGTTCCGGCGAAAACTTAATGTTGTGCTTCGGACAAATCATGGTATTAGCCTCCTGTAAAAGTATTTGGGCGAATTTTGAGATTGACGCGCTTTGCGGATCACGCACGGGATTTAAATATCCGGCTGACGCCTGCCAGCTTGCACCGGTCGCAGACGTGGTGCATTTCCAGTTCCATCTGTTTTGGGGACATAACGACTCCGCCGACTGTCTTTGTGAACCTTTTCCCGCATTTCTGGCAGGTATACGTCTTGATTTCAAGCATTATGTTTCTCCACCTCCTCCTTTCGAAATGATTATATCATACTTATAAGTATGATTTCAACGATAAATTTCACCATTTTTCTTCCCAAAGCGATTTCACCGGTCTGCCGCACAAATACAACCCGGTCAATCCGTGCAGATCGTTCCGCCGCAGGCCCTCCGCATATTGCCGCAGTTCCTCGTCAGGCGGCGTCCATAAATACGGTGGTATCTCCCTCT
>OFGO01001057.1_pt1 | contig 22301 bp, 13 predicted proteins | sample 1521761 | NCBI WGS metagenome assembly OFGO01 (sample SAMEA3504128, study PRJEB24116) | mouse gut metagenome | biome: mouse gut; feature: mouse-associated habitat; material: faeces | place: Denmark | collected 2011
GGTGGCCTGCCTGGTCCAGGCGGCTGACGCCATCTCCGCCGCCCGGCCCGGCGCCCGGCGGGAGAATCTGGAGAACTATATCAAGCGGCTGGAGGCCCTGGAGGAGATCACATCCTCCTTCAACGGGGTGGAGAAGTCCTTCGCCATCCAGGCCGGCCGCGAGGTGCGCATCATGATTAAGCCCGAGGTCATCAGCGAGGACCAGATGGTCCTCCTCGCCCGGGAGATCGCCAAGAAGATTGAGGACGAGCTGGAGTACCCCGGCCAGATCAAGGTCCACCTCCTGCGGGAGACCAAGGCCATCGAATACGCCAAATAATCAAACACCCCGGAACGCCCCCCAAGCGTCCCGGGGTATTTTTATGCCAAAGGAAGTTGCAAAGCAGAACGGAGACGCCGCGGCGTCTCCGTCCGTTTTGCCGGTTCAGGAAATGCGGAACCGGCTGATAAGACTGTTCAGGGTCCGGGCCTGGTTGGACAGCTCCTTGGAGACTGCCGCGCTCCGCTCTGCGGCGGTGGAGTTGGTCTGGACCACGGCGGAAATTTCCTTGATGCCGTTCTCCACCAGCGCAATCATCTCCGACTGCTGGACGCTGGCAGCGGCAATCTCGTCCATCAGCGCCTTGATGGACTGGACGCAGTCGTGGATAACCTGCATGGCGGAGACGGCCAGGTCGGTGGACTCGGTGCCCGACTTCACGTCCTGAATGGAGCGGTTAATCAGGTTGTTGGTGTTCTGGGCGGCCTCGGCGGACTTGGCGGCCAGGTTGCGTACCTCGTCGGCCACCACCGAGAAGCCCTTACCGGCGTTGCCCGCCCGGGCGGCCTCCACGGCGGCGTTCAGGGCCAGAATATTGGTCTGGAAGGCGATGTCCTCAATATCCTTGGCGATTTTGGTTATCTCCTGAGCGTTTGTGCTGATATCGTTCATGGCTCCGGATAGAGCGGACATCTGCGTGTTGGCGCTCTGGATGCAGCGGGTGATCTCCTTGGTCTTGGTTCGGGTCTCGTTGCTGTTGACCGTGACATTGGTCAGCTGTTCCTTCACGTTGGACACTTCGTGGACCAGAGCCTCGGTGGACTGATTCTGCTCCTGAGAGGCCTGATGGAGCTGGCTGGACTGATCGTTCAGATCTTCGGCCATGGCGGAGAGCCGGGCGGCGGCGGACCGGAAGCCCGATAGTGTCTCGTTCATGGATTCTGCAATAGTGCTGAGACTGCCTCGAATCAAAGAGAAATCTCCCTTGTAGATGCCCTGAGGCTCCACGCACAGATTTCCCTCGGCAATCTGGGTCAGAACCTGCCGGATATCGGATATATAATGATTCATGCTGTATAGAGTGGAATCCAAGGTTTTGGTCAATACCTCCAGCTCGTCTCCTGAACGGACGGCAATGGTATCGGTGTGCAGGTCGCCGTCAGAGAGGGCCACCATCCGATTGGTCACTTCCTTCACCGGGCGGGAGATGGAGCGGGCCAGACGCAGAACCAGCAGAATGGACACCGCCAGCAGAGCCAGAGTGAACAGCAGGTCAACCCATATGGCATTGCTGATTAGAGAGTAATAATCGGATTTAGGCACCTGAATGATCAGAGCCCATTGGGTGCCGCGGATGGGGGAGAAGGCAACCAGCATCCGTTCTCCCTCAACGGTGTATTCGGTGGCTCCGGTTTCACCGGTTATGATGCGGCTGTCAGCCTGTTCGGCGCCGTCGCTGAGGTGGGACAGAGTGCTCTGCCCAAGGACAACTGATTGATCCGGATGACCGGTGACGATGCCCTTTTTGTTCACCATGTAAGCCGTGCCGTTTTTTCCCAGATTGATGCTGCTGATGACATCGTTGAGGGTATCGTATTTATAGGTTCCTACCACATATAGGGTCGTCTGGCCGTTTTCCTTGATGGGCATGCCCATGGTGATGCCCAGCTTGCCCTGAAATAGGGTAGTGGAATGGGTCGTCAGATTATCCGTCTCCTGAAGAAGCGCGAAAAAATCTTTATCCAGACTTTCCGGCGCATTGTCGATTCCCTGAACCAGCCGCCCTTCCAGATCATAGAGGGCGATGGTGTATAGCTCATAGATTTCGGCGGCTTCTCTCAGAACGGCCTCACGATTGTTTTTCAGGGACTCGCCGCCGTCCAAGGCGGAGGCTTCCGTCAGACGGGGATCGCCGGCGATGGTCATCATACGGTCTGCAAGCATATGGATGTTTGCCTCCACGGTTTTGGCCGACTGTCTGACCATGGGCTGCAGGCTGTCCAATAGAATGCTGTTTGCCAGCGACTGCATGGAGAATACCATGATCACGCAGCATATGACCACCACGGTCAGGATGTTGAGAATGGTGCTTCTCAGTATCCTTCTGCTTAGAGTTTTCCTCATTTTTTTGCCGGAAGGAAGGCCGGCTTGTGTTTCAGGCATTTTTAGATCTCCTTTTTTGATATTTCTTTATGTAAACACAAAATAAAAGCCATCGAACACTCGGCTTTAATATGATGCGAAATAGGACATGCCGATGGACGATAGATTTATTATGTAGGTTTACCCAATATAAACGGTTCGGTTTGGATCAGCGCCGCTTAGGCTGTAGACGGCAGCCTGAGGTCTTGAAGGATTACATAAATATCAGCAGCCGACGGGGCAGAAGCGGTGTTTCTCTATAAATATTATAGCATATCTGTTTCGGAATAACAAGACTGGTTATGGGGGTGAGGGTATGATAAACTTGAAAAACGTTTAGCATAGAGACGGGTTTTGGGTTTAAGATGAAGGAGGGCAAAGCATGGAAGAGATGCGGCTGGAGAAGGGCGTGGAGGAAGCGTATCTGCAAAAGACGAAGGCGGCGGCGGAAAAACAGCTTGAGGAGGCCCGCAGGGGTGTGGACGCAAGGCTGTGCGAGATGGAAGAGGCCCGGAAGGAGCTTCAGGAAAATACGGAGAGCGGCATGGGAAACGGCTTCAGAAACTATAACAGCTCCGCGGATTTTGAGGCGCTTATAGAGCTGAGTCAGAATGCGGCGCCCGTTGTGCAGATGGTGGCGGACTGCGAGGAGCTGATGCGGAAAATCCGGAGGCTTGAGAAGCTGCTGGATTCCCCTTACTTCGCCAGAATCGATTTCTGCTTTGAGGGGGAGGAGGAAGCGGAAAAGGTGTATATCGGCAGAACCTCCCTGATGGAAAAAGGCGCCTTGGAAATCTATGTCTATGACTGGCGCTCTCCCATAGCAAGTGTGTTCTACCGCTTTATGACCGGAGAGGCGTATTACGATGCCCCCAACGGGCGGATAGAGGGAACCGTGGAGCGGAAACGCCAGTATGAGATCAAGAAAGGCAGCCTGCTTTACTTTTTTGACACAAATGTCAGTATAAGCGACGAAATCCTGAAGCAGCTATTGGGAAAGAATACATCTCCCAAGATGAAGACGATTGTGGAGACGATTCAGCGGGATCAGGATATCGTCATACGAAACATGGAGAACGATCTTTTGATGATACAAGGGGTGGCCGGAAGCGGCAAGACCTCCATCGCTCTGCATAGGGCGGCCTATCTCATGTATCAGGGTGTCCAGTCGGGGCTGACCTCCAACAATATACTGATTCTCTCCCCGAATTCCACCTTTGAGCAGTACATTTCCGATGTGCTGCCGGAGCTTGGGGAGGAAAACGTGGTTTCCATGGTGTTCGAGGACTTGGTGGACTCCATGCTGGAGGGAAGGGACATACAGCCCCAGAATGCCTTTCTGGAAAAGGCCGTCTCTCATTCTTCGTTTACGGAGCTTGCGAAACGGAGCATGGAATTCAAGACCTCCGGCAGGTTTCGGGAGATATTGGACAGATTTGCGGAAGAGATCCCTGAGTGGGGGATCGATTATCAGGATGTATATTTTGAGGAGGAGCTGATCGTCCCCAAAGAAGAACTGAAACGGCGGGCCATGCAGCGGCCGGAGGTTCCTCTGGCGGAGCGGCTGGAGCAGCTGAAGAGCTATGCCATGGAGGAAGTCTTCGGGGGCAAGAGGGATAGGCGGCGGGTGGCGGTGCTGCAGGAGCTGCAGAGCTTTATCAAGATCGATATTTATGATCTGTATGAGAGGCTCTGGAGGGGCGGGACCTATTTCGAGGCGCTGGGCACAGAGGAGGACATGGATCCTATCCGAAGGTACACCTTGGAGAATCTGGAATCGGGCCGGCTTTATTTTGACGATTCAATCGCCGTGCTGTACCTTTATCTGAAAATATACGGCAGCCATAAATACCGGCACATCCGTCAGGTGATCATTGACGAGGCGCAGGATTACTATCCCCTCCAATACGAGATATTCCGGCTTCTTTTTCCCGGCGCCAAGTACACGGTGCTGGGGGATGTGAACCAGACTCTCACAAAGAGGGAAGACGTTTCGTTCTATGAGCAGGTGGGCAATGTGCTGAAGCGGAAAAATTCGGCCCTGATTCAGCTGGATAAGAGCTTTCGGTGTACCAATGAGATTCTGCGATTCGGCCTGCGCTTTCTGGATGCGGATCTTGGGGTGGAGACCGCGGTCAGACAGGAGGCTGCCATGGAGGCATCCGCCGAGACCGGGCCGGAAAATAGACGTCCGCAGGAGACGGTGATCAAATGCTTTAATCGAAGCGGGGATGCCGTGGGAGTCATGGCTCTGGATACCTGCGAAGCGTATCTGGACAGAATCGTTGAGGAGGTGGAAACATGCCGGGAAAAGGGCTTTGAGACTATCTGCCTGCTGTGCAAGACAAAGGAGTACTGCAGCCGTTTGTTTGCCCGGCTTGGATCCCGGTTGGAGCTTAAGATGTTCAGAGACGACGGCGTAGGCGAGCTGAAGGGAATCCTGCTTCTTCCGTCTTATATGGCCAAAGGGCTGGAATTTGACGCCGTAATCATCTGCGATGCGGATTCCCATAACTATTATGACAGCAACGATAAAAAAATATTGTATGTGGAATGCACCCGTGCGCTCCATAGACTCAGCCTCTTCTGTCAGGGGGAGCTTACTCCGCTGATAGGCGAATGCTGATAGAGGGGGCTGCTGATCCCGGTTTTTGAGAATACGCTGACATAGGAACCTGCCGTCCGGAAGGCCGGGGCCATGGGCAAACCGATTTGCGGCTTTGCTCATAGCCTGCGGCCTTCCTAAAGGTTATGGGTGTGTGGCTGTGATTATTAAGAATGATTTGTGCTAGTGTCTCGCCCCGCTGTGCATGACAGTGGAAGGAGGAAAAGGGTCTTGCGCTGTATTGACAAAAATGGCCGGGGGAGATAAAATTCTAAGGACGAAAGCTCAATAAGGCATTTTGCCGCTTTAAACAAAATGTGGAGTTACGGAGGGAAAGTATGAGAAATAAGAGAATGTTTCTGTCAGGAGTATTTATTACAACAGTAATGCTGCTTGGGGGGGCTGTGGAAAGCAGCCTGAGCCGGTAAATGCAGAGGCAACGGTGACAGTGAAAGAGGCTGACACAGAAGAAAGTATGGAGAGTTCAGAAGGGGAGAACAATTCTTCATCAGCGGGACCCGCTGAACCTGCACGGACGTCAGAACCTGCTGAATCTGTTGAACCTACGCAGACGCCTGAACCTGCTGAGCCAGCTGAACCTACACAGGCGCCTGAACCAGCTGAACCAGCTGAACCTATTGAAACCGCAGAGCCTAAACAGACGCAAAAGCCTATTGAGACGGTTAAACCCGCACAGGCAGAAAAGCCTGCGGAAACACCCAAAGCTACTGAAATTCCGGCTCAGCCCGAGGCTCCAGTTCAGCCATCCCGGCCTGAAGTACCTGCACAGCCTGAGACTCCGGCACAGTCGTCCCAGCCTGAGGCCCCTATACAGCCCGAAGCGCCGTCCCAGCCTGCTCATCAGCATACATGGAAAGATCATGTTGTGACGACTCAGACCTGGATTCCTAACATTGTGGTCGTGGAAGACTATGGCGAGATTCCTGGTGAGGCATATGACTATTTTATATGTAACTGTGGATATGAAACAGAAGATGCAGGCGCTATCGAATCTCATGTTGTTGCGCATGTTGAATCTGGAGATATACAGAATTTCACTATCCAGACCCGCTACAAAGATTCTATCTGGGGCGTAATCGGAACCCACGAAGAGGATCAGGGCCACTATGAGACCAGCTCCTATGTGGACTACCAGTATTGCGACTGCGGAGCGACCAAGTAAATCAGCATTTTGATGCCAGATCGCAAGTTCTGGCCTGCAAGCTGTTCGGATATAAATTGCCTTGCAAGAGCAATGTTTTCCTCCAAAGAAAATTCGTTCTGCAAGGCAATATCAAAGCTATATGCAAGCGGGGCTTTTTTACCGAGTTCGGCTTTCTCTGCGGCGGGATTTTCAATGTCTTTACTGTTGGGAAATTATATTGGTGCAAGATTATATGATTCCTATTCATAATATTTTCCAGTCATCTTTGAGAAGGCCATAAAAATAAAGGTCTCTCCAATTCCCGTTATTGTCTTTAGTATGGCTTCGCTGGATTCCCTCCAGCTGCATGCCGAGTTTTTCCATCATATCGACGGATTTTATGCTGTCAATGGTTTCGGCAAATATCTTATGTGCATCCAGTACATTAAAGGCATAATCTATTACTGCTTTGCAAGATTCGTAGGCATAACCCTGCCGCCAAAAATTCTTATTGAAAAACCAGCCAATTTCGTATACGCCTTCATCAATCGCATTGAACAGAATATATCCAATCATCTTACCGCTGTCCTTGTGAACCGCGGCGACAGCACCTCTTTTTTCGATACAAAACTTTGATAAGAAATTAGATGTTTTTTCAAGGCTATATGCCGGTTCACAATTTTTCATTACTTCAGCATTGCCCAAAATATCATGTAAGTCTCTGACATCATCCATGGTGTAGCTCCGAATGAGTATTCTTTGAGTTTCAATATGCATTTGTACCACTTCCCTAAGTTCAACTTTGCAACTTTCTGATTTTGCCTCATTGTAACACAATAAAATGACCTAATCAACTGGCTGCAAAAGGAAATTCAGTAGTCATTGCTGGCAGAATAAAATACAACAAGATATAAAATAAAAATATATCATAAATTATAGAAAATAGAACAAGGTTTGAAAAAAATAATGAAAGAATAAAGGGGTATGGTTTGCTGCGCAAAAACTGCTCTAATCCTTAATGTATAGGGGAATGGTAGTTTTTTGTTACAAACAACACTGATGATAAAGCTGATAATAACTAGCTGTGTCCTTTGAAAAGGAGATAAAATAGAACAAAATAAGTCAAATAATATATGAATAATACTGCTTGTAGAATATAAAAAAATATGTTATGATCAAATACGAATTTAGCATGGAAATGGATTGTATATAGCAGGCATGTATTTTTAATCGTGCCTGCTGATAAAAGATGCATATGACGTCTGAAATTCAAAGGAAGTTAAGCGCTGGCAGCAGATCAAAGGGAGAGGGGACTTTGGGGATGATGGGCCAAGGAGCGGAAATAACAAGGCATGGAGAAGAAGAGACATAGCGGCAAAATAGCAAAAAGACACAGAGACGATATGGCGAGGAGGAAGAATTATGATAAGAAAACAAGTGGGAGACAAGTATGCCAAGACCTATCATATGCCGCCGGAGGTGACTTATGACTGGGTGAAGAAGGATTCCATAGGGGCAGCGCCTATATGGTGCAGCGTGGATTTACGGGACGGCAATCAAGCGCTGATCGACCCTATGGCGCTGGAAGATAAGCTGGAGTTTTTTAAGCTTCTGGTGGAGATCGGCTTCAAGGAGATCGAAGTGGGGTTCCCGGCCTCCTCGGACACGGAGTACAATTTCATCCGGGCATTGATAGAGCGTGACATGATTCCTGAGGACGTGACCATTCAGGTGCTGACTCAGGCGCGGGAGCATATTATCCGCAAGACCTTTGAGGCCGTGAAGGGTGCTCCCCATGCGGTGGTGCATTTATACAATTCAACCTCCGTCGAGCAGAGGGAGCAGGTATTCAAGAAGGACAAGGAGGCAATCAAAGAGCTGGCTGTGGACGGTGCGCGGCTGCTGAAGAAGATGGCGGAGGAGACGGAAGGTAATTTCACATTTGAGTACAGTCCGGAGAGCTTTTCCCAGACAGAGCCGGAATATGCGCTGGAGGTATGTAATGCCGTGCTGGAGGTGTGGCAGCCCTCTCCGGAGCGCAAGGCCATAATCAACCTGCCCACCACGGTACAGGTGGCCATGCCCCATGTGTTTGCATGTCAGGTGGAATATATGCATAAGCATCTGAAATATAGGGAGAATGTGGTGCTCAGTGTCCATCCCCACAATGACCGTGGCTGCGGCGTAAGCGATGCGGAGTTCGGCATTTTAGCTGGTGCAGATCGTGTGGAGGGCACTCTGTTCGGCAACGGGGAGCGCACCGGCAACGTGGATATCGTCACCGTGGCGGTGAATATGATGTGCCATGGAGTGGACAGCGGCCTTGATTTCTCCCATATCATGAAGATCAGGGAAGCTTATGAGCATTTTACCGGAATGAAGGTACACGAGAGGGTGCCCTATGCAGGGGATCTGGTATTTACTGCATTTTCGGGGTCCCATCAGGATGCCATCAGCAAGGGGATGACATGGCGGAAGGAAGGAAAGAGCGGGAACCGCTGGGATGTTCCCTATCTGCCCATCGATCCGGGGGATGTGGGGCGTGAATACGAATCTGACGTCATCCGCATCAACAGCGTGTCCGGCAAGGGCGGCGTGGCCTTTGTGCTGAAGCAGCAGTTCGGGTTCTCTCTGCCTGCAGCCATGAAGGAAGAGGTTGGGTATCTGGTGAAGGGGGTGTCCGACAGGAGGCATCAGGAGCTGCACCCGGCGGAGATCTATGAGATATTTGAAGAGAATTATATCACGCCCAGAAGCATTTTCCGGATTCCGGAATGCCATTTCCGTCAGGAAAAGGGGATTCAGGCGGAGGTTTCCATAGAGCAGGGCGGAGATAGGCGCGTTATCAAGGCCGGAGGGAACGGGCGGCTGGATGCGGTGAGCAATGCCATCAAGACCTATTTCGGCATCAGTTACCAGCTCTCCTTCTATGAGGAGCATGCTATATCCAAAGGCTCCAGCTCCAAGGCGGCGGCGTATGTGGCGGTGATGTGCGACGGGAAATATTATTGGGGCGTGGGAGTGGACGAGGATATCATCAAGGCTTCCATCGCAGCTCTGGCCGTGGCGGCCAACAAGCTGGCGGCAGAGCAGCACATCACCTCCGGCAGGGAAGAGCGGATCGTGGAGATCATCAGTTATATCAAGAACGATTATAAAAATGTAACTTTGGATGAGCTTTCGGAGACCTTCCATCTCTCTAAGCCCTATCTTTCCAAATATATCAAGGAAAAGGCCGGAATGACTTTTCAGGAGGCGGTGCGCAAGGAGCGCATGAAGAAGGCCAGAACGCTGCTTCGTGAGACCGGATATACCGTGGAGACCGTGGCTGCAGAGGTTGGCTATGAAAACGTGGAGCATTTCAACCGCTTATTCAAGAAAAGCTACGGCATGACCCCCATGCAGTATAGAAAGGGATAAGTTTTTGTTGCTTTCGTTTCCATAGTGGACTAGAATGAAAGTATGTAGAAACATCCCTGATGCTGGGGCAGGCGATATGGCAGGATATGGCGGCACAGCAGAAGCGGGATGCGGAAAAACAGCCATATGGCGGAACGGAGGGAGTTATGCTGCGATTGGAGTATGACAAAAAACAAATTGAGGAAGTGATCCATAAGATCGTGCGCAAGACCATGAACATGGATCTGACCTGGGACTGGCCTTGCGGCGTGGCCTATTACGGGATCAGCGAGGCCTATGAGAAGACCGGAAACGAGGAGTATCTGAAGCTGCTGAAGGATAGGGTGGATGAGCTTATTGATCTGGGGCTGCCCAGAGTGTGGACTGTGAACGCCTGCGCCATGGGGCACTGCCTGATCACGCTGTACAAGGCCACTAATGAGCAGAAATATTACGATATTCTTATGAGCAAGATTGCATACATATCCAAAGATGCCCTGCGCTTTGCGGACCATGTGCTTCAGCACACGGTATCGGCCAACAATGACTTTCCGGAGCAGGCCTGGTGCGACACCTTGTTCATGGCAGCGTTTCTGCTTCTGCGCGTAGGGGTCATGAACAAGGACGAGGACATGATAAACGATGCGCTGAATCAATATTATTGGCATATCAAGTATCTTCAGAATCCCAGCAGCGGATTTTACTATCATGGCTATGATAACATTGCAGGGGATCATATGTCCGGGATCTACTGGGGCCGGGCCAATGCCTGGGCGGCATTTACCATGTCTCAGGTGGGGGGTATTCTGCCGGAATGCTATCTGTACCCGAAATACATGGATGTGGCAGGTTCCCTCAATGAACAGCTGGCAGCGCTGAAGACCGTGCAGACAGAGGACGGATTGTGGAGAACCGTGCTGGACGATCCCGATTCCTACGAGGAGATTTCCGCCTCCGCAGGCATTGCGGCAGCGATGCTTACCAGAGGCAACCCTCTCCACTCCAAATATATCAACAAGTCCATCAAGGGGCTTCTGGCCAATGTCAGCGAGGACGGCAAGGTGATGAATGTATCTGCCGGAACCGCGGTGATGAGGGACAAGGAGGGCTACAGAGGCATTTCCAAGGACTGGATTCAGGGATGGGGACAGGGGCTGATGCTTGCGTTCTTCTCCACCTTGCTGGTGTCCGATACCATAGAGAAGGACGGTGCGCTGTAGAATGTTTTATAAAAGATTTGTCTTCGGAGGGATAGAGCCGGAGACGGAAGAATGCTTGGCCCGTGAGGGCAGGCCCAGCGGAGAGGCGAAAACCGCTGCTGCCCATGAGAATAGGCCCGGCGGAGGGGCGAAAGCTCCTGCTTGTGAGGATAGGCCCGAGGGTCTCGCAGAGGGCGCCGTTTATGTCCGGGCTGCGGATCTGTATGATTCGGCTCTGGGCTACGGCTTTGTCACGGAGAAAAACCGCAGGGAACAAGAGCTCTTAAGGGTGCCGGAACTGAACGCTGCCTTTGATGCGGCATATTGGTATCAAGATCAGGACCTGACTATGGTTGAGGAGGATAGGCTGGGCTGCTTTCTGGATTCCTGCGGAGAAATCGCCCGATTGGAGACAGAGGCGGGGGCGGCCTTTCCGGGAGAGCATCGTCGGATTCCTCTTTCCTTCAAACTGGATGTGCCCCGTCAGGGAAATTATAAAGTCACAGTGGAAATCCTTACAAAAGAGCCTATGAAGGACGTGCTGATCTTCGTGGGGCGCAGGCATTTGGGGTTCCGGGGGGATATTTCCGGAGAGAATCAGGAGACTTTCTTGTTTGCCCATACTATGATGGCCAATGTCTGCGACATCGTGCCAAGAGGGCACGTGGAGGTCTACGAGGACAAGACGCTGGATGTGACCGTCGTTGCGGATAGGCCTGCCCTCAGTGCCATTACCGTGGAGGAGGCAGAGTGCCCTACGGTTTTCATTGCCGGAGACTCTACGGTGACGGACCAGAGTGCAGATTACCCATATGCGCCCGGAACCAGCTATTGTGGCTGGGGCCAGATGATATCCGCTTATTTGGAGGGAAATGTGGCGGTGTCCAACCATGCCCATTCCGGGCTCACCACCCATTCCTTCCGGGAGGAAGGCCACTACGGCATTGTGGAGAAATATATCAGGCCCGGGGACTACTATTTCTGCCAGTTCGGGCACAACGACCAGAAACTGGAGTCCCTGAAGGCGGGAGAGGGCTATCGTGACAATCTGCTGCGGTATGTCAGGGAATGCAGAGCAAAGGGGGCATTTCCTGTGCTGGTGACCTCCATTGCCAGAAATACATGGAAGGGCAACGACGGAACCTACAACGACTTGCTGGCGGAATATGCGGACGTGTGCCTGAAGGTGGGAGAGCAGGAGGATGTGCCGGTGGTGGATCTCCACGGGCGCAGCATGGAGTTTATTGTGAAGACGGGATTGGAGGCTTCCAAGGCCTACTTCTTTCCCAAGGACCATTCCCACAGCAATGATTATGGAGCCTATTTCATGGCGGGTCTGGTGGCTGAAGAGATCATAAGGGTCTGCGGCGCCAGAAAGGAGCCGGAGTACCGTCTCCTTGCGGAAAGCTGCGTGGCGGAAGGCTTTGGGCCATGGCCCGTGGCGGAAAAGATTGTTCCGTTGGAAAAGCCGGAAGCTCTGGGGGAGGAGGCAAAGGCTCAGGATGTGCCTTTGCTTTCGGAGGTGGATAGGCTGGGAGAGCCTGCGGACAGAACCACAGCGCTGGACATGGTGATCAAGACCGTGCGGTTTTTCCCCACCAATGTGTACAATGATATGTTTACGGATGTAGTTGGACATGAGTGGTATGCGGGAACGGTGGAATGCGCCTATCAGAACGGCATGATAGCCCCGGAGATGGTAGAGGACGGAAAGTTCTATCCCCTGCGCCCGGTGACGCTGGAGGAATTTTTGGTATTTGCCATAAACGGTTATAAAAGCCGGAAGGCCATTCCCGCCTCCCTGACGGAGGAGGCCTGCGCTTATGACGGACAGTGCAGGGACTTTGCAAGGCCTTACGTGCGTGCGGCGGCGGGCCTTGGGCTCATAGCGCCGGAGGGTTCGGCCCGGATGGATAGAGTGCTTACCAGAGGGGAAGCGGTGGAAATCTGCCGCAGGATGAAAGTTTAAGACATTACGGCATCCCTCGGCGGGATGCGGAACTGGAAACAGCATCCGGCCGGGAAGTGCCCGAAAGGGATTACCGTGCGCGTACCTAGGCGGACGGAAATCCCTTTCCGGAGAGAGGGCACAGAGAGGCCGGGATGCGGAACTGGAATAGGAGGACATAAAATGTCAGAGACAAAAGGCGGCTTTACGCTTCCCGGGGAATCCGGATATGAGAAGCTGACGCTGCAGTTGGCGGAGAAATGGGGGGCGGACGTGATCAGGGACAGCGACGGAACCGTGCTGTCGGACGAGATCGTCCATGCGGGTTACGGCATCTATTCCACCATCTGCATTATCAGAGACCATAACGAATGGGCGAAAAAGAACATGGACAAGCTGCAGCAGACCTTTCTATGCACCCCTGCAGCGGTGGCGGAAGAGAAGGAGCTTACCGTCAGCCTGATGGAGAGTTTTTTTGCGGAGCAGTTTACCGTCAATGATACTGAGGCGGCCCTGAAATATTGGGAAGTTTATGACAGAACTGTCAATAAGAAGGTAGACAGAGAAAAATGGAGCTATAATAAGGAAACAGGCACGGTAATTATAAAGGGAATCACACCCTTCCACAAATATACGGTGAGCTTTCTGGCCTACCGCATATGGGAAGAGATTTCCATGTACAATCATACCACCAACAACTGGGACAAGGAGCATCTGATGCAGATCGATCCCAGATATCCTGAGACGCAGGAATATATGCTGGGCTGGATGAAGAACTGGTGCGAGACCCATCCCGACACCACGGTGGTGCGCTTCACCTCCATGTTCTACAACTTTGTCTGGATCTGGGGCAGCAGTGAGAGAAACCGCCAGCTTTTCTCGGACTGGGGTTCCTATGACTATACCGTCAGCGCTCTGGCTCTGGACGAGTTTGAGAAAAAGTACGGTTATGCCATGGAGGCTGAGGATTTCATCAATAAGGGCCGGCTCCACGTGACCCATATGCCCGGCACGAAGCGAAAGGCCGACTGGATGGAATTCATAAATGATTTTGTGATTTCCTTTGGGAAGCAGCTTATCGATATGGTGCATGAATACGGAAAGAAAGCTTACGTGTTTTATGATGACAGCTGGGTAGGGGTAGAGCCTTATAACGGAAGATTTCATGAATTCGGCTTTGACGGGCTGATCAAGTGCGTTTTCTCCGGCTATGAGGCAAGGCTCTGTGCAGGGGTGGATGTTCCCACCCATGAGCTGCGGCTGCATCCTTATCTGTTTCCCGTAGGGCTTGGCGGCCTGCCCACCTTTGCAGAGGGCGGCGACCCCACGCTGGATGCGAAGAAATACTGGAACAGCGTGAGACGGGCTCTGCTGCGTGCGAAGATCGATAGAATCGGGCTTGGGGGCTATCTCCATCTGGTGGAGAATTACCCTGACTTCTGTGACTATATTGAAAAGGTCTCCGACGAGTTTCGGCTTATCCGCTCCTTCCATGATGCGGGAAAGCCATACACGGTCAAGACCAAGGTGGCGGTGCTACACAGCTGGGGCGCGCTGCGCTCATGGACGCTGTCGGGACATTTTCATGAGACCTATATGCACGATCTGATTCATGTCAATGAGGCGCTGTCAGGGCTGCCAGTGGATGTGAAGTTCATCTCCTTCGAGGATCTGAGGCGCAGCGCCTGTGCAGGGCAGGAAACGGCCGGAAGCGGAAATGGGGCTGGCGGACAGAAGGGGGCAAAATGCGGAAAGAATGCAGGCGGCTTCGGAATTCTTGATGATGTAGACGTGGTTATCAATGCGGGCTATGGGGGCAGCGCATGGAGCGGCGGAGAAAATTGGAAGGATGACGCAGTGGTGACGCTGCTCACGGAATGGGTTCATCAGGGAGGCACCTTCTTGGGCGTGAACGAGCCATCGGCAGTGGAAGGCTATGACAACTATTTCCGTATGGCACATGTGCTTGGCATCGACAAGGATACCGGCGCAAGGGTCTGCCACGGAAAATGGAGCTTTGAGGCCAGAGACAGGGAGGAAATTTTGCCTTCGGGAGCCACAGTGGCCTCTAAGGAGCAGCTGTATCTGACGGACGGCAAGGCAGAGGTTTTGATGGCGGATGGAGACAAGCCGCTGGTAACGATAAACTCTTTCGGAAAGGGCCGGGGGATCTATCTTGCCTCCTTCCAAGTGAATCTGGAAAATACCCGTATGCTGTACCAGCTGATCCGCTATGCCGGCGGGGAGGGCTGCAGCGGTCTGTACATGACGGACAATCTGTATACGGAATGCGCCTACTACCCTGACAGCAGAAAACTGGTGGTGATCAACAACAGCGACTGTGAGCAGACTACGTCCATTCCTACAGAGGCGGGAGTGCAGACCGTAACCCTTGCGCCTTACGATACCATTTTTGTGGAGCTGTAAGAAATAGGAGAAGGACTGGCGAAGGGGCTCCGCGGAGGTCGTTTCACCGAAAATGGTCAAGCTGGTCAAGCAGATAGGGAAGGTATGGGGAAGTTATAAAGAAGTTATAGAGAAGCTATAAAGAAGGGGCTGTTCCATCGCTGATTTCACAATCATGGATGGGACGGCCCCTTCCTTTGAAACTAAATGTTTTGAAGCTAGATGTAATGAATAGGCTGCCTACGGCAGAATTCGTGCCACAGAGCTTATGTGCTGTTTTACAGTCCGGTGCCGGAGCTTAAACGGGCTCAGAAGGCCTCTCCATGGAGCCATTGTTCTCCAATCCCGGCTCTACAGCCACATGCTCGCAGGTGTTGTAGCGCAGCTGCAGGAATTCGCTATGGTTCTTGTTGAAGAGCTTCTTCAGCTCATCCGTATATCCGGCTACCACCCAAGGGAACATGGCGCCGTATCTCTGAAGGATTTCCTGAGCCACGGCCTCGTTGTCCACGGGCAAGGTGATTTCCTTCTTTCTGCCCTCAACGAAGAAGACGACATTATAGGTGGTTCCGGTCTTCACGCCGTTGGTGCGGTGGGTGACGGTGTTCTGATAGCACCAAGAGATCTTATTGTTAGGGATGCCCCGAATCTCTGCGCCGCTGGTATAATAGGTCATGAGCCGTCCCGCTCTCAGGTTGCCTTTTTTGTCATAAAACTTTGCCGAAGCATAGTCGGATTCCACGGCAGGTTCGCTGAAGCCTCCCTCAGCCATGTCCTGACGGAACTTTTTCAGATATCCGCCTTTGGTACCCTTGATGATGCGGCCTACGCCGTAAATCACCAGCAGAATGCCGCAGCCGAAGAATATGTTCAGGCTCAATGTGCCGTAGGTGAAGTCTATGTAATAAGGAAGTGTGAAAGCATCGATTTCTTCGGTAGTAAAATCCATCTGAATCAGAGCGGATCTGAAATAGCGCTCATCTTCGCTGCTCAGCTCTTTGATCTTGCCTCTCAGCAGAAAGGACTCCGTGGGATTATCGTTATAATAATCCTCCGCCATCTGATCCATTTTTTTCTCGTATCTCGGCGGAACCACCAAGGTCATGATGCGGTAATCGGTGGAATTTTCATCACCGGTCAGAATCATGTAATACACATCGGTAGTGCGGGTGGAACCGGTCTTGGTGTTCTTTTCGTAAGCCTCCAGATAGCCGCCCAGATTCTCGGTCAGATCCAGCTTTACGAACTGGCCGCCGATCTCGTCGGGTGCAAGAGTCTTGAAATCCGTGAGAAAGAAAAGATCGGCAATCTTCCAGCCTATCAAGGCGATTCCGATGATAAGCACGATGACGGTTGCGATCAGGGATTTCCTGAATGTTTTTTTGCGTAGCTCTTCAAACATTTCTGTCTCCTCCAGCTTATAAAAATTTAATAAAATATAGAAATATTTTAGCATAGGGGATAGAAAAAAGCAAGACAGAAATGGTGCATCTTCAATGTGCGGAAATACTGTCCTAAAAATAGAAACATGGCTATCCGAACCGGGACAGAATCCCGGCACGGACAGCCTTTTAGCGGCAGGTTTTGGGGTTTATTCGGCCAGTACCAGACTTGCCCGGTTCTGGATGCGCTCCGCCGCCTCCCGGGCGCTGATGTCTCCTGCAAAAAATGCCGAAGCCTCTTCGCTGATGACACGCAGCAGGTTCTCGTTTTCATAGAGATATAAGTGCTCCGGGATCTCCCGTAAGAAATCCGTCTCCTCCTGAGTCGCGGGACCGAAATCTACCATGCCGTATCCGGGCGCGAGAAAGAGGTTTCCTAAAACCTGATAGGACAGCGAACCTGATCCGTCATCCCCGCCGAACTGGGTCTGCCGGTCGAACTTATCCTTTGTGACGGCGAAGCGGTCGGCCACATCATCGGAACGGGATATATAGGCTAGACAGAATTCCACGAAGCCCCATGCCTCCTCCTTGTGACCGGACGCGCTGTTTATACCCAGCCAGTCGTAAAGCTTCGCAGGGTACCTGAGTTCCCGGCTGCTGTTGGGGTAGCCCGTGATATCCGCCATATCGGAAAGGCTTGCCCGGATGCAGAGGTAGTCCCCCATGCAGCTCAGATTGTCCACGATGGCGCTGAGCTGGCCGGAGCGGAAAGGCTCGAACCGGCTCCCATGCTCCATGATCATCTGTATATCAGCCAGCTCAGCTGTCTGTTCCAGCAGGCTGATGAATTCCTCGCTGTTGAAGGAACAAGATTTGTTTTTGCTGTCTACGAACTGGTCCATCTCTGCTCCGGAGAGAACCTGAATCAGGAATGTCTGCGGCCACATAAACATATCGACATATTCATTTTCGCCTTGTGCCATGAACCGGACTGCCTCCTGGGGCGTCATGATCTCCTGCGGTCTGTCCTTCGGGAGTATCATGATGCCTGCAGAAAAGCTCAGGGGGATCCGGGGGATCCTGCCATCCTTGTCGGTGATCAGCGTAAGGATGCCCGGGAGGATGTCTTCATCGGATATCGCTCCGCTGCCGGCCAGATAGGAGGCCAGATCCTCCAGAGCGCCCTTGGACATCAGCGTCTCCATGTCAAAGAAGGATTCCAGTTCCATCAGGATGTCAGGACCCTTCCCGTTTATGAGCTCCAGCTGGAGATTCGTCAGGCTGCTTTCTGGGTATTTCTGGACTGTGACGTGGCTGTCCGGATGGGTTCGGTTATAGGATAAGATGACCTGATCAATTTTGGTCAGGAGGGACGGTTTTGACGAGCGACTGTTGTCTGCAATCCCCAGCACTAGCTCGGTTTTCTCGGGCAGTTCGTCGGCAGGTACCGGCTCCAGAGTGACCCAGTAGTTCTCCTGCTCCAGCGAGTCGAAGGCATATAGGAGGAATCCGCCGCCCTCCTGCCGTCGGATCTCCGTCACATAACCGGACTTCAGCGTGAAGTCCTGCCACGTCAGGAGCGGCTCCACGGATCCGTCCGTCAGGCTGATCTGCCACAGCCGGTTCGGATCCGTCAGGTAAAGCCCATCCTCATAGCCGCTGAATACAAATAGATCGCTGGTGTTTATACTCATGGATTCCGGAGCTGACGAAAAATCCACCTGAAGCGGGGCAGCGTCTTTCCGCTCAGATTCGTCCATCTCCAGCCATTTTTTCAGGTCATACAGAAGGACGCAGCGCTTATTTAGTTCACCGGTGCCTCCCCAGTATGCGTAGACACCGGAGGAGCCTGCGTTGGCAAGGCCGAAACATATCTTTTCCGAATACATTGCTGTACTTAATCCATTTGGGAGTGTGCAGCTGCCTTGGTAAGTGCCTGCCTCGTCCCAGCATAGGACTATTCCATTTGATGTCAGACCATAAAGCTTTCCGTCAGCTCCGGCTTCCATAAAATCAATGTAGACATTTGAAGCCTCTTCCATGTCCGCTGCTGCCTCTTTTATGTCGGCTGTAGTGTCTGCGGAATAAACTACCTTCAGATCCTTATCCCGCTTTTCCAGTGTATAAGCCTCAATGTTTTCGTCTTCCCCCTGCTTTTCATACAGCAAATATAAGCAGCTGTCTTCTCCAACGGCTATACATCTTATCAGTTCTCTGTCTTTAACTGGCAGATCCAGCAGTCGGGGCTCTTTTCCCTTTTCCTGAATATATACATTTGTGACTATCGTATTCTGCTTTTGGTCAAATGTGGTGAAGTTATAATACAAGGAGTTGCCAACCATGTGAGTTGTATGCAGGGGCCGGTGCATTTTTGTGTCCCTTCCGGCATCCTCGAAAAGGGCGGACAGCACATAGCCCTCCGGAAGGTCGCTGCTTCTGTTTCCTGACTGGCCGGATGCGCTTTCAGACGTGCTTCCTACATGCTGGGAGTCAGAAGGCTCCGGCGATTCCCCGCAGCCCCATAGGAAGAGGGACAGAATTCCAAAACATATTATTTTAGTGAAATTTTTTTTCATATTAACACCCTCATGTTTGCGTTGGTTAACAGACTGATAAAATTTTATAGCAAAACATCCCTCACAACTATATGCAAGTTGCGAGGGGTAATATTTAAGCGTATGACTTATATGGATTTAGTATTTATATATATGAATTATGCCCAAGGACACATTCTGCTCATTACTTCTTTTGAGTAGGCTTCGTCCGATACCATGACCCGATGGCAACTATTACATAAATACCTTCTGTAGCGGCAAAGAACCTCGACCCTATCATCGGTACTCGCATATCCATGGATACAAGGACGATACTCAGTTTGGGCTCTTGTTAGATCCTCAACGGATGCTATGCTTGCACTCCCGCATGAGGGACATCTGCTTGGAGCAGCCATTACCGGCATCGCCATTGTCATGCATAGCACAAGTGCCAGCCCCAGTGACATAATTCTCTTTTTGAGTTTAAACATACGATAATTCTCCCTTCATTTTTAAACGGTTGTGTGTTTACAAAAAACTTATCTTTTGTAGTGCTCGGGTTACTTATGCAATGGCATCTCCTTCTCTCGTTTTTCCTGCGCTTTGCGGCAGTTATTTTTAATGATCTTTACATTATTATATTAACAGTTCTTGCCAGCATACACAAGGGACAGAGTGGGTGATTTTTTCACCCACTCTGTCCCTTGTGCCGTAGTGGAATGCAGTTTATAATAAAAATAGATGTGGTCTGTTTTGCGTTTTGATATAGGTGGCGTCAGCTTTTGTACAAAGGAGGAATTCTGATATGAAACATTATATTGTCAGGCAACTTGTTTCTTATACGGCAGTCATGTCATTGTCTGCTGTAGTTATTGCGGGAACCATAAATCCTTCTGGCGGGATTTCCGATCAGGATGGAAAGGGCGGCAGGCGGATCGAAGTAATAGAGAATTCTTCGGATTCCTCCGGTGAAGGATTTGGGCAGGAACCGGAAGCACAGCCGCAGGACAAACAACACCCTGAGTTTAAAGAATGGGAGTAAAACAGTTTATAGGCAATGTGCTATTTCCCCTTTTCAAGCTTTAATTCTTTTTTGTAAAAGGATTCGTTGGAGGTCAGTTTGGTCAGACGGCTCAGCAGGATACAGTTTGTGAGCTCTGTCTCTCCGCTCAGATCTCTGTCTGTTGGAATGCCCTCAAGCCTGCGTTGTGCATAGTTCCACCAGCGTGCGTATAAGCAGCGTGCGATTGAAGGCATTCTATATGTACGCAGATCTTCCTTTAGCAGAAGCTGGAGATACTGATCTGACCGGTCGTACTCTCCATGGTTTCCAAGCTCGCTTTGCACGTAACGCATAATAAATCCGTACATCCCGTTCACCGTCTCCAGCAGCTCCCCCTCTGCCACGGGGCGGTACATCTCCTGAAAGCGTTCCATGCAGATCCAGAATTCCTCGCTTTCTTTGTCCATCCCCTGCATCATGTTCTGGATGCAGGCCTGTTCCTGATGGGTCAGATATTTTTCCCCCTTCTGCAGGAACACCTCCAGAGGTAAAGTGAGTTCCAAAGCCTCTTGTAGTCTTCTGCGGTAGGTTTCGTTGTCTGTTTTCTTCTGCAGTCTCTGCAGGTTGACTTCCTGCTGCATTAGCATCTGCTGGTTGCACCGTATGTCTGCGGATATCAGTGACCTGATTTGGGACAAGAGGGCTTCGGCTTTCTGGGTCTCGAAATTATTGTCGTACCACCGCAGCTTTGCCATCAATCTCCGGGCCTGAGGACTTGCCGTGACCAGCTCTGTGTGGATCAGGGTGCCGGGAAGTCCCAGCCTCTCGAACAGCGCTACGGTCACCGCTCTCTGGGGACTGGTCTCCTTCCGCTCCAGTCTTCTCAGGGTCTTTTCGTCGCAGATTCCGTCACAGAGCGCTTTTCTGCTCATGCCCAGCATCCTGCGTCGGATGCGGACCACGTCGTTGATGCAGGAGACTCCCTTTTCTGTGTAGAGGTAGCAATAGGAAACAGTGGCTTTTGGCATCTGGAATTCTGCATATATCGTCTCCAGAACCTTTTTCCATGCCCGGGTTATTCGGTATACATAGGCGGAGTCGTCCGATTCCTCCTCAGGGATCCCTTCCGGTGTATTGCTGAACTTCAGGCTGGTTTCTCTGCCTTCTTTTTCTTTGAAAATTTCTTGAGTTCTCTTTCCGCCCCCGCTTTGGGCGGAGATCCCCGGCTGCCGTCTCAGGTACTGCTCCCGTAGGTCCAAAAGCTCCCAAAGATAGTACAGTCTCATGCTGTTTCGCAGGATCTCGATGGCGTGGCCGCAGTACCGGAGGAGCCCTTCTTCTGTCTCGCCGGTTGTTTCCGGGCCGCTGCTGCATAGGAGATATGCAGCTTTGGGATATATTTTTGCCATACCCAGATAATCCGCCCCGGAGGCTTCCATATAGGATAGGATCTCCTTGTAATGCTTTGCCAGAGGCCCGCCCCTGCGGTACCGCTCCGCCTCCAGAAGGAGGTTCAGCTCCTTGAAGGAGAAGGCCTGCTCCTTTAGGGGCTTCTCCCACGGCCCGGGCATGGTCAGGCCCACCGCCTCATCTATGATTGCACCCAGCTCTTTATCAGGGGCCTTTTCCAGAACGCGGATCTGCGCCCATGCACTGAGGCAGAACTGCCGCTCTAACCGGTCTGTGATCCACGGGCTGCCTTCGGAGTCCTTTGCGTATCGGCAGTAGTATTCCTTCAGCAGTTCCCTCGCTGGTTCTGTTTGGGCCCAGATGATCCGGTGCAGGATCCGCTGCCGCATCTCCCAGCGGTCATAGTCCTCGGGGCTCAGGTATTGCTCATAGTCCTCCGCCCCTACCCCCAGCCGTTCCAGTAGGGCATCCTGCAGTAGTTTGGACGCCGCCTTTTCCCCCTTTTCAAGCTTGGAGAGCTGCTGCGACGTGCATAGTCCCTCGCAGACCTGATCCAGAGAAAATCCCTTTTTTTCCCGCAGATTCTTGATGTAGGCACCGAGTGCCTCTTTGTCCTTTCTGCTCGCCATGATTACAGCCCCCCAATTCTTCCGGACTTTGTTTTGAGCGGTCCTTCTGTATTTTTAGAAAACGACAGTTAAAGTGTCTTAAACGATTATAATATGTTTGCAGACAGATGTCAAATCATTTCTTTTTATCATGTCGTCTGCGGATATTAAAGGTCTAAAAACCGGCCCGGGATTTTGTCCCGGGCCGGTGGGCTCTTGTGCGCCCGGCGGCGCACGTTTCTAACCGGTGCAAGTCCGG
>OFGO01001062.1_pt1 | contig 22229 bp, 20 predicted proteins | sample 1521761 | NCBI WGS metagenome assembly OFGO01 (sample SAMEA3504128, study PRJEB24116) | mouse gut metagenome | biome: mouse gut; feature: mouse-associated habitat; material: faeces | place: Denmark | collected 2011
CGAGACGGTGATTGAAGGCTCCAGGGACGGCTATCCTGAGCTGGAGGAGAAAAAGGACTTTATTTTCAAGGTGCTGACCCAGGAGGAAGAGAAGTTTAACAAGACCATTGATCAGGGCTTAAGTATTCTTGCGGATCTGGAAGCGCAGATGCAGAAAGAGGGGACAAAGGTTCTTTCCGGCGAAAATACCTTCAAGCTGTATGACACCTACGGCTTCCCGGTGGATTTGACCAGGGAGATTCTGGAGGAAAAGGGCTTTTCCATAGACGAGGAGGGCTTCAAGGCAGCTATGGAGGAGCAGAGGGTGAAGGCAAGAAAGGCCCGCGCGGTAACGAATTACATGGGAGCCGACGCCACGGTTTACGATGAAATTGATGCAAATGTAACCACGGAATTTGTCGGTTATGATTGTTTGAGCTATGAGTCAAAGATTACGGTTCTGGCCACGGAAAATGAGCTTGCGGAGGCTTTGACGGAGGGAGAGAACGGGACGATTTTTGTGGAAAAGACGCCGTTCTATGCCACAATGGGCGGTCAGCAGGGAGATACCGGAGTTATCCGCACCGCGGACGGGGAATTTGAGGTGTTGGATACCATCAAGCTGCTGGGCGGCAAGGTGGGTCATGTGGGGCATATGACAAAGGGAATGCTGAAGGTTTCGGATTCGGCAGTTCTGGAGGTATGCGGTAAGGGACGCGGGGCTACCTGTAAGAATCACAGCGCGACCCATTTGCTTCAGAAAGCTTTAAAGACGGTTCTTGGCAGTCATGTGGAGCAGAAGGGGTCTCTGGTGACACCGGATCGTCTGCGTTTTGATTTTTCGCATTTTGAGGCCATGACAGCGGCGGAGCTTGAAAAAGTGGAAGCTCTGGTAAATCAGGAGATCCAGGCGTCTCTTCCGGTAGTGACGGAGGTTATGAATCTGGAGGAGGCCAAGAAAACAGGAGCTATGGCGCTTTTCGGCGAGAAATACGAGGAGGATGTGCGCGTAGTTTCTATGGGCAGCTTCTCCAAGGAGCTTTGCGGCGGTACGCATACCTCGGCAACGGGTACGATAGGTCTGTTCAAGATCGTCTCGGAGAGTGCCATATCGGCCGGCGTGCGACGTATCGAGGCCGTAACGGGCGAGGGTGCCGAGCGCATTCTGTATACGGTTCAGGATACGATGCAGTCGATCGAGCAGATGCTGCACAGCCCCCGCTTGGTGCAGACTATCGAGAAGATTTTGGAGGGCAACGACGCTCTGAGCCGCGAGCTGGACGAGATGCGCCGCGAGAAGATCGTCGAGCTTGCCGACAAGATCGTCGCCGAGGCATCGTGCACGCACGACGTGCTGCTCATAGCGCGCCGCAGCGAGTACAAAACCGACTTCCTGAAAGATCTGGCATACGCCCTGCGTCAGCGCAGCGACAGGCTGGTGCTGGTCATGGGCAACGTGGTCGACGGCAAGGCTACGCTCAGCGTCATGCTCAGCGATGCTATCGTCGAGCGCGGCGTCGATGCCGGAGCGGTCGTCCGCGAGGCTGCTAAGCTGATCGGCGGCGGCGGCGGCGGACAGAAGTTCTACGCTACGGCCGGCGGTAAGAACCCCGACGGCGTGCAGGCGGCCATCGATCGTGCCGTGGAGATGATTATGGAGAAACTGAATTAAGAATAACGCTATGAATCACAAAGTATTATTGATGATATTGGACGGTTGGGGCAACGGCGATCACAGCCGCTCCGACGCAATCTATACGACGCATCCGGCCTACATCGAGAAGATGACTTCGTCGTGGCCGCATGCACGACTGCTGACCGACGGCGAGAACGTCGGACTGCCCGAGGGGCAGATGGGCAACTCCGAGGTAGGACATCTTAACATAGGTGCCGGCCGTGTCGTCTATCAGGATCTGGTAAAGATCAATCGTGCCTGCCGCGACAACTCGATACTCGAAAACCGCGAGATCGTCGGTGCGTTCGAGTATGCCAAGGCCAAAGGCGCGAAAGTGCACTTCATGGGACTGGTGTCGGACGGCGGCGTACACTCGTCGCTCGATCATCTGTTCAAGCTGTGCGACATATCGGCGCACTACGGTATCGACAACACCTTTGTGCACTGCTTTATGGACGGTCGCGATACCGATCCGCGCAGCGGCAAGGGTTTCATCGAGTCGTTGGAGCGCCACATGGCCTCGTCGACCGGCCGTATCGCCTCTATCGTAGGACGTTACTATGCCATGGACCGCGACAAGCGCTGGGAGCGCGTCAAGATCGCCTACGACCTTTTGGTCGAGGGCAAGGGCGAGGCTGCGACCGACATGGTCGAGGCTATGCAGCGCTCTTACGATGCCGGCGTAACCGACGAGTTCGTCAAGCCGATCGTGCATGTCGATGCCGAGGGCAAGCCCGTGGCTACGATCGGGGAGGGCGATGTTGTGATATTCTTCAACTACCGTAACGACCGTGCCAAGGAGCTTACGATCGTGCTCACGCAGCAGGATATGCCCGAGGAGGGTATGCGCACCTTGCCGCTTTACTACTGCTGCATGACCCCCTACGACGCCAAGTTCACGGGGCTGCATATACTCTTCGACAAGGATAATGTGCCCAATACGATCGGCGAGTACGTTTCGTCGCTGGGCCTTAGCCAGCTGCGCATCGCCGAGACCGAGAAGTATGCCCATGTGACGTTCTTCCTCAACGGAGGCCGCGAGGATAAGTTCGAGGGCGAGGACCGCATTCTGGTGGCATCGCCCAAGGTGGCCACCTATGACCTGCAACCCGAGATGTCGGCATACGAGGTCAAGGACAAGCTGGTCGAGGCGCTCGGCAGCCGGAAGTACGACTTCATCTGTCTGAACTTCGCCAACGGCGATATGGTAGGCCATACGGGTGTTTACGAAGCCATACAAAAGGCCGTCAGGGCCGTCGACGAGTGCGTCGGCGAGGTGGTCGAGGCGGCGCGCGCCAACGGCTACGATGTCGTGCAGATAGCCGACCACGGCAATGCCGACAATGCCGTCAACGAAGACGGTACGCCCAATACGGCGCACTCGCTCAATCCCGTGCCGATCGTCGTGGTATCCGATAGGGTAGCCGCTGTCGAGGACGGCATACTGGCCGACGTGGCTCCGACGGTTCTCGCTTTGATGGGTGTCGAGAAGCCCGCCGAGATGTCGGGACGTTCGCTGGTCGAGTTCAAATAATTCGCGCGCCGCCTGTGCGGCACGCGTCGATCGATATGTCCGGAGCCGGCAGGCTTCGGGCATTTTCGCTTGCGCTATGCGGCGGAGTCTCCGCTCTGCGGCTGCGAATCGGGGAAAGATGCTCTGTCTGCGGGGCGTATGATCCGATTGAGGCGGTTTCCGTATATTCGTCGAAGCCGAATATACTTCGCTTCAATAAAAACGCGGACATGCTTGTTTTTCTTTTGGCTTATTCTTATCTTTGCCCAGTTGTTTTGTAACATGCTTAATTTGCAGCCGTATGAAGATAGCATTAGCCCAGCTTAATTATACCGTCGGTGATGTAAAGGCCAACACGGCCAAAATCGTGGCCGCTGTCGAACGAGCCAGAGGGGAGGGAGCCGATATGGTAGTCTTCGCGGAGTTCGCCGTGAGCGGTACTCCTGCCTACGGGCTGTTACGCAAAACTACTTTTCTTACGTTGTGCGAGGAGGCTATCGAAACTATCGCCTCGAAGAGCCGCGGCATCGCCGTCATAGTCGGCGTCCCTTATCTTACCGAGCGCGGACCGGTCAGTGCCGCCGCCTATATCTCGAAGACGGGACAGACGAGCTATATCGGCAAGCAGCATGTTACGGCACGACGCGAAATGGGCTATATCGTCGAGGCCGAAACTGGCTTCGAGAGCATCGAGATCGACGGCCGCAAGATAATGATCGTCGTGGGAGACGACCTTAGCCGCACTCACGACATCGATCCGGATGTCGAACTCGTCGTCTCGGTCAATGCCCGCCGTTACGGCAAGGGGCTGCTTTCGTACCGCTTCGAGACTATGAGCCGACTGGCTTTCGCCGAGGGTAAGAACCTTATCCTGGTCAATCAGATCGGCGGCTCGGGCGAGATCGTCTACGACGGCACCTCGGGTGTGCTGAACCGTCGCGGCGAGCTGCTGTTGATGATGAAGAGCTTCGAGGAGGATTTCCGCATATTCGATACCGAGGCCGACCATACGCCGTTGCAAGTCCCCTTTACGACTTATAACGACCGCACCCGTCTGGTCTACAAGGCCGCATGTCTGGGTCTTCGCGACTACTTCCACAAGAATAACTATACGAAAGCCTGCATAGGTCTGTCGGGCGGCATCGACTCGGCCGTGGTGGCGTGTCTGGCCGTCGGTGCGCTGGGAAGGGAGAATGTCCGCGTGCTGATGATGCCGTCGCAGTTCTCGCCCGACGAGTCGGTGGAGGACGCCAAGCGTCTGGCCGAGAATCTCGGCGTCGAGTACAGCGTGCTGCCGATAGTCGAGGCTTACGATGCCATAATAGATACGCTTAAACCCGTCATCGGCGGTACGGAGTTCGATGCCACCGAGGAGAACGTGCAGTCGCGTATCAGAACCATAATGCTGATGGCCGTTCAGAACAAGACGGGCTATCTGCTGCTCAACTCGTCAAACAAGAGCGAGAACGCTTTGGGCTGGTGTACGCTCTACGGAGATACGGCCGGTGCGTTCAGCGTGACGGGCGACCTATACAAGGGCGAGATATACGACCTTGCGCGCTACATCAATACGGCGCTGGGCGATGTCATTCCCGAGGCTATCATCGACAAGGAGCCGTCGTCTGAGCTTCGTCCCGACCAGAAGGACAGCGACCTGCTGCCGCACTACGAGGTCATCGACGCCATCCTCTACCGCATGATCGAGGAGCACCAGCACCGCGAGGAGATCGTCAACGCCGGATTCGATTCCGAGGTGGTCGAGAAGATCCACTCGATGATAATGCGCAACGAGAAGAAGCGCTACCAGTTCCCGCCCGTGCTGCGTCTGTCGACATGCGCCTTCGGCCATGAGTGGCTCATGCCGCTGGTAAACCGCTACGGCGACTGACGAGCCGCACCAACTTCGAAAACAATAACACCGACCTTAAAACTAACTTTGAAATGGCCTCCCCGATTCGACATACGGGTACAGTGCAACGCGTCGCCCGCGGCGTCGTGTATGTTCTGATCGAGCAGCAGAGCGCATGCGCGGCATGTCATGCCCGCCGCATCTGCGGTGTCGACAGCGGCGAGAAGATCATCGAGGTCAGGACTGCTGCGGCCGACCGCTTCGCCGTAGGCGACAGCGTGGAGGTGGCGCTGGTCAGGCGCTCTATGGGCGTAGCGTCGCTCGTTCTGGGATATGTCGTGCCGCTGGTCGTGCTGCTTGTCGCGCTGCTCGTGTCGAAGATAGCGGGTGCTGCCGACGGCGTTGCGGCCTGCATAACGCTTGCGGCCGTGGCCGTATACTACGCGTGTCTGTATCTGTTACGTGCGCGCATGGATAGGAAAATACAATTCACAATTATAAAACAGGAATGAAAGTTTTGATATTAACAGTCCTGACACTTTGCGTGTTGGGTGGCCTTCTGGCGATTGTCTTGTATTTCGTCGCACGGAAATTCAAGGTAGAGGAGGATCCTCGTATCGACGATGTGGAGAAGATGCTTCCGGGCGCCAACTGCGGCGGTTGCGGCTTCGCCGGTTGCCGTGCCATGGCCGAGGCTCTGGTCAAGCAGGACGACATTTCGTCGCTCTACTGTCCTGTCGGCGGTGCCGACGTAATGAAGGGTGCCGCGTCGTATCTGGGCAAGGCCGCACCCGAAAAGGGTCCCGAGGTGGCTACGGTACGCTGCGGCGGCGTATGTTCGAAGCGTCCCAAGACCAACTCGTTCGACGGTGCGAAGAGTTGCGCCGTGGCTTCGTCGCTCTATGTGGGCGAGTCGGCCTGCGCTTTCGGCTGTCTGGGTTACGGCGACTGCGTGGAGGTGTGCCAGTTCGGTGCCATTAAGGTAAACCCCGAGACCGGTATCGCCGAGGTAGACCCCGACAAGTGTACTGCCTGCGGTGCTTGCGTCAAGGCGTGCCCCAAGGGTCTTATCGAGCTTCGCAAGAAGTGGCCAAAGGATCGTGCCGTTTATGTCGCATGTCGCTCCAAGGATAAGGGCGCAGTGGTCATGAAGGCCTGCAAGGCCGGATGTATCGGCTGCGGCAAGTGCGAGAAGGTGTGCCCCTTCGGTGCCATTACCGTAGAGAACAACCTCGCATTCATCGACTCGCAGAAGTGCAAGCTCTGCCGCAAGTGCGTCAACGAGTGCCCGACCGGTGCCATAAAGCTCGTCGGCATGGAGCCGCTGCCCAAGGAGCCCAAGACCCCCGCAGCGAAGCCCGCCGAGAAGAGTGACGCTAAAACCGAAACCAAAGAATAAACAAAACGACCAGAGATATGAAAACATTTCCGATAGGCGGTATCCATCCGTCGGATAACAAGCAGTGGAGCAAGGCCAAGGCCATAGAGGTGCTCGATCTGCCCGATCAGGTTACCATTCCTCTTGCACAACATATCGGTGCGCCGGCTACGGCCAAGGTGGCCAAGGGCGACAAGGTGCTTACCGGTCAGCTCATAGGCGAGGCGTCGAGCTTCATGTCGGCCAATATCCACTCTCCGATATCGGGCACGGTCGCATCGGTCGACATGCTGCCCAACGGTCAGGGTCTGCGCCAGCAAATGATAACGATCAAGCGCGAAGGCGACGAGTGGGTCGATACGATCGACCGCTCGGAGGAGTTGAAGCGCGAGTGCGGACTCTCTTCGAAGGAGATCATCGCCAGGATCAAGGATGCCGGCGTAGTGGGTATGGGCGGTGCCACGTTCCCTACGCATGTCAAGCTGTCGATCCCCGACGGCTGCAAGGCCGAGATATTGATTATCAACGGTGTGGAGTGCGAGCCTTACCTTACCTCGGACTACCGCACGATGTTGGAGCTCGGCGAGCGGATGCTCGTCGGCGTGGAGATACTGATGAAGGCCGTCGGCGTCGACCGTGCCGTCATCGGCGTCGAGAATAACAAGCCCGATGCGATCGCGCATCTGCGCGAGCTTATCGCCAAGGGCGGTTACAGAGGCATCGAGGTCATGCCGTTGCAGCTCCGCTATCCGCAGGGAGGCGAGAAGCAGCTCATCGCGGCCGTCACGGGACGTCAGGTGCCGCCTCCGCCCGCACTGCCTATCCATGTAGGCGCCGTGGTCTGCAACGCATCGACCACTGTCGCCGTATACGAGGCCGTGCAGAAGAACAAGCCGCTGATCGAGCGCGTGGTAACCGTTACCGGCAAGCAGATCGCCGAGCCGCGCAACCTGCTTACGCGTATGGGTACACCCGTCGAGAAGCTCATCGAGCGTGCAGGCGGTCTTCCCGATACCGATGTCAAGGTGCTCAACGGCGGTCCGATGATGGGACGCGCCATGGTCAACCTTTCGTCGCCCGTCACGAAGGGCTGCTCGGGTCTGACGGTCATTAGCGGCGACGAGGCTTCGCGCGGCGAGGCTTCGGCCTGCATCAAGTGCGGCAAGTGCGTTTCGGCATGCCCCATGGGTCTGGAACCCTATCTGATATCGAAGATGTCGCGCAAGAAGTTGTGGGACGCTGCCGAGGATCACAACGTGACCGACTGCATCGAGTGCGGCTGCTGTTCGTATTCGTGTCCGGCCAACATCCCTCTGCTGGATTATATCCGTCTGGGCAAACAGACTGTCATGGGTATCATCCGTGCGCGTGCGGCCAAGAAGTAAAACGATAAAACAAGAGATATTATGGCAAATAAATTCTTCGTCTCTCCGTCGCCGCACGTCCATGGCGACACCACGACGCGAGGTATCATGGCCGACGTCATTCTGGCGCTGATCCCCGCTCTGGTAGTCTCGACGTGGGTATTCGGATTCAATGTGTTGCTCATCACGGCCATCTCGATCCTGAGCTGCGTCGTATTCGAGTATGCGATCCAGCGATTCATGCTTCGCGGCCGCAATACCGTGGGCGACCTGTCGGCCGTGGTCACGGGTCTGCTGCTGGCATTCAACCTTCCTGCCGGCATCGACTGGTGGATCGTTGTCATCGGCGCATTCGTCGCCATAGCTATCGGCAAGATGACCTTCGGCGGATTGGGCAAAAACCCGTTCAACCCGGCTCTTACGGGTCGTATATTCCTGCTGATCGCCTATCCGGTGCAGATGACAGATTTCTCTGTGGTTCCGGCTCACGGCAGCGTCGACGCCTTCTCGGGCGCCACGATGCTTACGCAGATCAAGGAGAGCGGCATGGCCGCCGTCGACAATGCCGACTTCATGCAGATGCTCGGCGGCGTGATGAACGGCTCTATGGGCGAGATCGGCGCGCTGGCACTTATCCTCGGCGGACTGTATCTGTTGTGGCGCAAGGTCATATCATGGCATATTCCGGTCGCCGTGCTGGCCACTATGGCCGTATTCGCGGCATGTATGGGGCTGGGCGAGGGCGGTTCGCTGGTATATGAGCTGCCGCTGTTCCACATTCTGGCCGGCGGTGCGCTGCTGGGTGCCATATATATGGCCACCGACTACTCGACCTCTCCGATGACGCATCGCGGCATGCTGATCTACGGTGTCGGCGTAGGTGCTCTGACTATGATTATCCGTCTGTGGGGCGCATATCCCGAGGGCATGTCGTTCGCCATATTCATAATGAATGCGACCGTACCTCTGATCAACAAGTACTGCCGTCCGGTTCGCTTCGGTGTAAAACATGTCAAATAGGAGGATTGAGTATGAAAAGTACACTTAGAAATATGGTCGTGGTGTTGTTTACCATTACCGCCGTCTCGGCCTTTCTGGTCGGCGTGGTCAACAACGTCACAAAAGATACTATTGCCAAGACCAATGCCGAAAACAAGTTGAAGGCGTTGACCGAGGTTCTGCCGGCATTCGAGGGCGAGGCGAAGTATGTTCACGATACTATCGCTATCGAGGGTGCGCAGATCGTCGCCACGCGCGTCATGCGCTCGGACGACACGACGGTCGGCTATGCCGTCGAGACTCACAGCCTCGTTAAGACCGGTTATGCCGACAAGATATATCTTATGGTCGGGTTCCTCGAAGACGGCACGATCAACGATATAAAGGTGCTCTCGCAGAAGGAGACGCCGGGTCTTGGCGCCAACATGGTCAAGCCGGGCAACAAGCTCGAAGCGAGCTTCAAGGGCAAGCATGCCGCCGAGCTGGTCTTCGACGTGAAGAAGGACAACAAGGCCGGTTCGGTCGATGCGCTGTCGGGTGCGACGATCTCGTCGCGTGCATACGCCGATGCGATGCAGACCGCCTATGCCGCATTCCTGTGGACTACGGGGCAGCGCGAGCAGTTCGAGAAGGCCGCCGACGCTCCTCAGCAGAGTATGAATACGGGTGCAACCAAATCAACGGAGCCTGAGGCTCGGAAAGGAGAGACAGACAATGAGTAAGTGGCAGCTTATAGTTAAGGGCATCGTCAAGGAGAACCCGACTTTCGTCCTGATTCTGGGTATGTGCCCGACAATCGGCGTTACCTCGTCGGCCATAAACGGCATGGGTATGGGTGTGGCGACGATGGCAGTATTGATAATGTCGAATATCGTTATCTCGCTTATCAAGAACTTTATCCCCGACAAGGTGCGTATCCCGGCGTTCATCGTCGTCATAGCATCTTTCGTTACGATCATCGAGATGTTGATGCAGGCATACGTGCCGGCGCTCTATGCGGCGTTGGGCGTCTTCATCCCGCTTATCGTGGTCAACTGTATCATTCTGGGTCGTGCCGAGGCGTTCGCTTCCAAGAACTCTGCTCTGGCGTCGGCTCTCGACGGCGTGGGCATCGGTCTGGGCTTTACGGTGTCGCTTACGGTAATCGGTGCCGTAAGAGAGATCCTCGGCGGCGGTTCGATCTTCGGCGTGGAGTTCGCTGCGGATGTCATGCCGCTGGTATTCATCCTTGCGCCGGGCGGTTTCATCGTGCTGGGATATCTTATGGTTCTGTTTAACAAAATCGCAAAACGTTAAGGCTTTATGGGAGAAATTTCACAAGAGATATTACAGGCATTCAACAGCGGTTCGGTCAGTGTGCCGACGGTTACGCTGTTCGCGATCGTCATCGGCTGCATCTTCGTCAATAACGTCGTGCTGGCGCAGTTCCTCGGTATATGTCCGTTCCTCGGCGTGTCGTCCAAAGTCGAGACGTCGCTGGGTATGGGCGCCGCCGTTACTTTCGTCATGGCGCTTTCGTCGATCGTGGTGTGGTGCATACAGCAGTATGTGCTCGTGCCTTTCGACATAGCCTACATGCAGACGATCGTATTCATTCTGGTAATCGCCGCTCTCGTGCAGATGGTCGAGATCGTTCTGAAAAAGGTATCGCCTGCGCTCTATCAGGCGCTGGGTATCTTCCTTCCGCTGATTACAACCAACTGCGCCGTGCTGGGTGTGGCCATTCTGATGATCCAGAAAGACCTGTCGCTGTTGCAGGGTGTGGTTTATTCGGTCGCTACGGCCATAGGCTTCGCGCTCGCGCTGGTACTCTTCGCCGGTATCCGCGAGCGTTTGGAGATGGAGGATGTCCCGGGCGCGCTGCGCGGAACTCCTATCGCACTGATTACGGCCGGCCTGCTTGCAATGGCATTCATGGGCTTCGCCGGTCTGGTCGCGCTTCCGTAGTGGAGCCGCAGCACCGTGTGCTATGGCGGACGCAATTCTGCGTCCGCTTTTTTTTTGTGCGATAGAGTATAAAATCGTCTTTTAGGCTCTGCCGTTTGCGGAAAAATGATTATCTTTGAAATTAATTTTATCATCCGATACGCAACAAATTCTTACGGCTATGGCTGACACGGTAAAACTACACGACAAACAGTTCAAGATCATGATTCCCGAGTCGGAAATCGATGCGGCGGTACAGCGCGTCGCCGACAAGCTGAACGAGCGCTATGCCGGCAAAACCCCGATTTTCCTGGGGGTGCTGAGCGGTGCGTTTCTGTTTTTGAGCGATCTGGTTCGCAAGACGACTTTCCCCTCGCAGCTGGCGTTCATCAAGATCTCCTCTTACGAGGGCACGCAGTCGACTGGCAAGGTCGAGCAGCAGTTGGGCATAGATTTCGATATCGAGGGTCGCGACATAATAATCGTCGAGGATATCGTCGAGACGGGGCACAGCATGAACTATCTGCTCAGCTATCTCGAAGCGCGCAAGCCGGCGAGCATATCTATATGCACGCTCTTCTTCAAGCCCGAGAAGTTCCTCTACGAATACTCGATCGACTATGTCGCCATGCCTATCGGCAACGAATTTATCGTTGGTTACGGTCTGGACTACAACCAGCTGGGTCGCAACCTCAAAGATATTTACGTCATAGATGAACAGTAGCATTACGGACGATATGTTGCAGGGCGGTCTGCGGCTGCCTCTGGTCGAGGATTTCTATACTATTCAGGGCGAGGGGCGCCATGCGGGCAAGCCGGCCTACTTCATCCGTCTGGGCGGCTGCGACGTGGGGTGCCGCTGGTGCGATGCCAAGTATACGTGGAATCCCAGGCTCTATCCGCCGACCGACATAAGCACCGTCGTCGAACGTGCCTCGTCGTGCTCGGCGCAGGCTATTGTCATCACGGGCGGCGAGCCGCTTCTGTATCCGCTCGGAGCGCTGACGCGTGCCTTGCACGAGCGCGGTTTGGAGATATTCATCGAGACGTCGGGCACGCACCCTCTGAGCGGCGAGTTCGACTGGGTGTGTCTGTCGCCCAAGCGGCAGCTGCCACCGCTCGACGAGGCTTTCGCACGTGCCGACGAATTGAAGGTCATAATACAGTCCGAGGATGATTTCGCATGGGCGGAGCAGTGCGCTGCACGCGTCGGACGCAAGTGCCTGCTATATCTGCAACCCGAGTGGAGCGTCTACGAGAGCATCATACCGTCTATGGTGGAGTATGCCAAGGCCGATCCGAGGTGGAACATATCTATCCAGACGCATAAGTTCATGCACATTCCCTAACGGTGCCGACCGAGGGTCGCACAAACAGCAACGCATACGATGAAGATAAGGATCACGAAGGGTTTTTGGGTGGTGTTGACGGCCGTCATAGCCGTCTTCACGCTCTATGTCATGATCCGCACCGTGGCGCACATCGCCCGCACCCATAGCCGTATAGCCGAGGTCAGGGTCGAGCACGACCGCCTGCTGCGCGGCATCGAGGCCGACAGTCTGTTTATCGAAAATCTCAATTCGGAGGAGTTCCTCGAAACATACGCCCGCGAGCAGTTCAATCTGCAACGTCCGGGCGAGACGGTCTATATCTTCGAGTAGCGGCTGGCGAAGTCCGATTGAGCCGGACATCGTGGCGCGCTAAGTAGGTATAGGCGGGGTAATACGACGGACGTAGCGCAGCGGCAGGAGCGGTTCGGGTTACATATATATTCGCTCGTTTAACGCGAGATTTCCGGTTCGCAGCCGATGAAAAACTATTCGGACATATATTCCGTTACGGCCGTTACATCGCGCCGTGTGACGCCCGACGATCTGTTCTCGTTTGTATTCGAGTATCGGCCGCTACCGGTCAGGGCGCTTTTCGCAGTCCGCGACCGTATAGCTGCCGTCGCAGGGTTGAAGCGCGGCGGCGATTTCGCCGACTGCATCTGCGAGCGCGACGACAGTCATCTGACCGTGGTAAAGAACGATCGTCATCTGTCGCTCACTGTCGTTCTGCGCTGCGCTCGACGGCGGAAGGCAGACTCTGAGCGTCGAGACCCGCGTCGAGTTCCATAAGTCGGCGGGTAAGGCATATTTCTTTTTTATAAAACCGATACATAAAATTCTTTGCCGCACGGCACTGCGGCGTGCGGCCGGGCTTGCCCGCAGTCCGCGGCGCTGACCGGCAGCCGCCTGCTCGGCGGGGCGACACTGCAATATATCTATACGGCAACGGCACGATACTCCTCCGAGAAGGGTGTCGTGCCGTCGTTTCAGATAGAGTGTTACAGCGTGCGTATCGACGGAAAGAGCATGTGCAGCTGCGACATGAGACTCTCCATGTCGTAGTTCTCTTTCAGAACGCACATTATGGTGTTGTCCCCAGCTACCGTGCCGATGATCTCGCTCACGCCCTTGCTGTCGATCGACGAGGCTGTGGCGCATGCGAAGCCGTGCCGAGTCTGTATGATGCAGATATTGCCCGAAAAGGCTATGCCGGTTATATTGTCTGTAATGTTCGAAGATATGCCTATGTCGTTGCGCGAATTATTGGGCAGGATGTAGATATAGCCCTTCTCCTTGTGCGGAACCTTGGCCACGTGCATGAATTTAAGGTCGCGCGACAGTGTCGACTGCGTGATCGTCACTCCGCACTCCTCCAACCGTTTTATCAGCTCCTCCTGCGAGCAGATGAATTCCGAACGTATTATCTTGCGGATGATCGATAGTCTTTGAGTCTTGTGGTTCATAGCGGCTCTTTGTCTGTCAGTAAAGGTTTTTCGTTTTATTCGTTATTCGAAGTTACGATTTATAATGAAAAAATGCAAGCATTAGATCGAATAATTTTTCGATTCGCCGTTTTTGCGTACTTTTGTAAATAAAACATTAAGCAATGTCCAATACCGAATTCGGATTCATATCCTCCGTCGCGCGTCTTTTCGCCGATATACCGCGCGGCGGATTCGATGCGATAGGCGACGACTGCACCTGTATCGGCATCGGCGGGGGCGAGTCGCTCGTGATCTCTACCGACATGCTCGTGGAGAATGTTCATTTCCTGCGCGACGCCTCGTCGCCTTACGAATTGGGATGCAAGTCTCTGCTGGTAAATCTGAGCGACGTGGCTGCCATGGGTGCTCGACCCGCGGCCTCGCTGCTGAGCCTGTCGCTGCCGCGCGATGCTACGGGCGCGTGGGCAGAGGAGTTCATGCGCGGCTACCACGATATCTCGAAGCGTTGGGGCGTGGCTCTGGTCGGCGGCGATACGACATCGTCCGAGGGCGGCATTGCGGTCAACGTCGTGGCGCTGGGGCGCTGCCCGGCTGGGTCTGTCAAACGTCGCTCGGACGCCGTGCCGGGCGATGCGATATGCGTTACCGGCCGTCTGGGCGCATCGGCCGCCGGCCTTAGGGATATTCTCGCCGGCAGGGCGGATACCGACTATGCCCGCTGCCACAGACTCGGACGCGCGCGCGTCGACGAGGGGGCATGGCTCGGCGGCCGTGCCGAGGTTCATGCGATGATGGATATATCGGACGGCATAGCCTCCGATCTGCGTCATATAATGGAGTGTTCGGGTGTCGGTGCCGAGGTGCATACGGAGTGCATACCGACCGATGTCGACGTAGAGACGGCCGTGTGCGGCGGCGAGGATTACGAGTTGCTGCTGACGGGCGATGCCGGCTGCTGCGACAAGCTGCGCGAAGACTATAATGCGCGGTTCGGCGACGAGCTGCATGTGATAGGACGCATCGTCGGCTCGGCGGACGGGCGGATCGTATGGCTGGATAACGGACGGCGCATTGCTCCCGACTGGCGGGGCTTCGAGCACTACTAATGCCGATATATGCGGCGGACGATCTTTATCGTTTCGAGCATCGCCTCCGAGCGCAGCAGCAGCGACAGTAGCGTGTAAACGGCGGCTCCGGCGGCTATGCACTCGAAAAGCCGCAAGCCGACGCTATGTCCGGCTGTGAGTTTTCCGACGGCCGCGACAGCCGCGAACATGACCGCCGTCGTGGCGATCGTAGGCAGCAGCGTGGTAAATATCCGCGACAGCGGCAGGGTGTAGCGTCTCGCCGCGACGAGGTTGACGGCCAGCTCGACGGCCGACATGGCCGCTACGCCCCATGCCACGGCTTCGATGCTGTGCGGGACGATGAATACGTATGCCAGAATAGCGGTCATGACGATCTTTTTCAATACTTCGAGCCGCAGTATTATAGCTCCGTCGCTGCGTGTTTTGAGAACGTTGTACGCGACCACCGACAGCGGGTAACATAATCCGCACAGACATACGATCTCGAAATACGGCACGGTAGGCATCCACTTCTGACCGAGCAGCAGCCGGAACATGTCGGGCGCTATGGAGATAAGACCCGCCATGAGGGGAAACATCACGAATGCCGTAATCATCAATATCTGCCGGTAGCTCTCGTCGAACTTGCGCCGGTCGCCCTCCAATTCGGCCAGAGCGGGAAACGTCACGTTCTGCACCGACTGGACGGTCGAAGTTACGGGCAGGTCCTTCAACTTCTGCGCCTGCGAGAAGTAACCCAGCGCCGTTGCCGAATAGGTCTTGCCGATTATCAATTGTGCGATGTTGTTGTAGACGGCCGCTATGAGATCGGTGGCCAGAAGCCGCATGCTGTACGGCGCCATGCCTCGCAGGCTTCTTACCGAAAAGTTGCCGCCGGGGCGTCTGCCGACGAGCGCGAAGAGGGCGGCCTTGACGGCCATGGCCGTGAGCCGTTGCGCCACAAGACTCCATACGCCGCATCCGGCCAGAGCCATGCCTATGGCTACCGCACCGCTTACGAACGATGACAGGAAGACGATCTTGGATATCATGGCGAAGCGGAACTCGCGCATAAAGACTGCGTTCTGCACGACGCACATGGCATTTATCGGCAGCAGCAGCATAAGCACCGGTGCTATATCGGCTATGACGGGGTAGCCGTAGAACGAGGCTATCGCCGGCGAGAGCGCTACCAGCACAAGATAGAGTACCGCGGCTGCCGCGATGTTGAATATCTGCACCGAGCGGTATTCGTCGGCCGTGGGCGATTGTTTGCGTATAAGCGTCTGCGAAAAGCCGCTGTCTACTATCGCCAGCGAAATCGACGTGAAGAATGTCATTATGGCCATAACGCCGAAGTCTTCGGGCATCAGCCGTCTGGCGACGATGATGCTGACGACCATTTGCAGGAGCATCGTGCCGGCCTTCTCCGACATGCTCCACACCACGCCGCTGACAACCTTGTTTTTCAAACGCCCGCCTGCCATCGCCTGATTACTCTGCCAGTTGGATCAATGCCTCGACGGCCAGTCTGTACGATTCCATGCCGAAGCCCATGATCGTGCCGCGGCATACACCCGCCAGCAGAGACGTATGGCGGAACTCCTCGCGTGCGAGAATCGACGACATGTGCACTTCGATGACCGGAACGCCGACCGCAGCTACGGCGTCGCGTATGGCGACCGATGTGTGTGTGTATCCGCCGGCGTTGAGAATGACGCCCGTGCGGCGGCCTGCAAGGCGTCGATCAGCTCTCCCTCGACATTCGACTGGAAAAGATCGATCGAAAGGTCGGGGTAACGTGCGCGAAGAGCTTCGAGAAAATCCTCGAAGCTCGTCGTACCGTATATTCCGGTCTCGCGCCTGCCCGTAAGGTTAAGGTTGGGACCGTTGATTATAAGGATAGATGTCATAGGCATCCGTTGCGGTTAATACTCCTTGGGAACAGTCTCCGAGCGCAGCACGCGCAGTGCGTTTTCGGCAAGCGACTCCAATTCGTTTTCGCCGGGATAGATCGTTATCGGCGCGATGAAGCGGCAGTACTCATCTACGGCGTCGTTGACGCACTGGTTGTAGGCTATGCCTCCCGTGAGGATGATGCCGTCGACCTGGCCTTTGAGCACTGCGGCCATCTCGCCGATCGACTTGGCTATCGAGTAGCTCATGGCGTCGAGTGCCGTGCGGGCAGCCTCGTCGCCCTCGTCGGCACGGGCGGCTATCTCCTGCACCGAGTTGCTGCCGAGGATGTTGACCAGACCCCCCTTGCCTGTGAGCATGCTCTTGATCTGGCTCTTGCTGTACTCGCCCGAGAAACAGAGCTCCATCAATTCTCCTGCCGGAATCGTGCCGGCGCGCTCGGGAGCTATCGGACCGTCGCCGTTGAGCGCGTTGTTGGTGTCGACGACGCGCCCGCGACGGTGTGCCGATACCGATATGCCGCCGCCCATGTGAGCAACGATCAGGTTCAGATCCTCGTATGCACGTCCCAATGCGGCCGCATGGCGTCGCGCCGTGGCCTTCTGGTTGAGCGCGTGGAATATCGATACGCGAGGGCACTCCTTCACGCCGCTTATGCGGGCTACGTCCTGCATCTCGTCGACCACGACGGGATCGGCTATGTAGGCGTTGACGCCTGCTATGCGGGCTATTTCGAGCGCTATCAGAGCGCCGAGGTTGGATGCGTGCTGCAACTTGGGATGCCGCAGGTCCTCGCACATGCGCTCGTTGACGAGATATACGCCGCCTTCGATCGGGCGCAGCAGGCCGCCGCGGCCGATTACCGCATCGAGAGAGGCTATGTCTATGCCGTCGGCTTTGAGAGCGTCGACGATCATGCCCAGACGCCACTGCAACTGGTCGGCTACCGAGTCGAAGCGTGCGATCTCCTCGGCCGAGTGACGCAGCGTCAGCGATTTGGTCTGTTCGAGATCGTTGAAAAGCGCGATTTTGGTCGATGTCGATCCCGGGTTTATGGCCAGTATGTTGTAACTCATAGTCTTCAATTATTAGGGTTGTCTTATCTCGGTCGTGTGCGGTTTATTTTGCGGCCAGACATGCCAGCGCTATCGAATACTTCTTGGTCTGGGGCGTATCGCCGCGCGAGGTAAGTACGCACGGAACCTTGGTTCCCATGACCATTGCCGCCAGCTCGGCGTGTGCCAGATGCGACGCGGCCTTGAAGAACACGTTGCCCGACTCGATGTTGGGGAACAGCAGGCAGTCCGGTTCGCCGGCAACGCGCGAGCCCGTAACCTTCTTGTGCTCGGCGACCTCCTTGTAGAGCGCCACGTCGAGCGACAGCGGTCCGTCGACAATTACCTTGCCCAGCTGTCCGCGGTCGGCCATTTTGGCCAGCAGCGCACCGTCGGTCGACGATACCACCGACGGCAGCAGCTGCTCCGAGGGAGTTTCGACGCCCAGCAGCCTGGCGGTCTTGGCCAGATAACCTATGATGACGGTCTTCTGCTTGAAGTCGGGCTGCGGGATCACGGCCACGTCGGCTATGCAGAGCAGCTTGTCGTAGTCGGGCAGCTCGATTACCGAAACATGGCTCAGCGTGCCCTTGGGCGGGAACAGACCTGCGTCCTTGTTGAGAATGCCGCGCATGTACTTGTCGGTCGATACCAGACCCTTCATCAGCACGTCGGCACGGCCGTCGACTACGGCCTGCACGGCCAGCTGCACGCATGCCACGTCGCTCTTCTCGTCGACGATATTGAATATCGACATGTCGATGCCGAGCTGGGCGCACGCCTCGGCTATCGCCGCCTTGTCGCCGTAGAGGGTGGGCTCGACAAGCCCCTCCTGATATGCGTCGTATACCGCCTCTATGGTGTGGGTATCCTGCCCGTATGCCACGGCCAGACGTTTCTTGCCTCCGCTGCGGGCGGCTTCAACGATTTCACTCAGATGTCTTATCATGTTTATGAAGTTTTAATGTGTTTCTACAATCCTTTGACCAGACGATAGGTGTCGGCGGCTATCATGAGCTCCTCGTCGGTGCATACGACGGCGACCTTCGTCCGCGACGAGGCCTTCGACAGTATGGCGTCCCTGCCGCGTACGGCCGAGCGGTTGGCCTCCGCGTCGAACTCGACACCCATGAACTCCAACCCCGAGCATACCTCCTCGCGCAGCTCCTTCGAATTTTCCCCGACGCCGCCGGTAAAGACTATCAGATCGACGCCGCCCATCTCGGCCGCATACTCTCCGACATACTTCTTGATTCTGGCGTTGTACATGTCGCGTGCGAGTACGGCGCGCTCCTCGCCGCGGTCGTATGCGGCGTCGATATCGCGCATATCGCTCGATATGCCCGATACGCCCAGTACGCCCGAACGCTTGTTGAGCATCTGGTCGAGCTGCTCGTAGTCCATACCCTCGTGCGAGGCTATGTATGTCGCCGCACTCACATCGATCGAGCCCGAGCGCGTGCCCATCACCAGACCGTCGAGGGGCGAGAATCCCATAGACGTGTCGACCGAACGTCCGTTCTCGACAGCCGTTACCGACGCTCCGTTGCCGATATGGCATGTTATGATGCGCGACGATGCGAGATCCAGTCCGGCCAGCTCGGCGCCCTTGGCGGCGACGTACTTGTGGCTGGTGCCGTGGAATCCGTATTTGCGGACGCGGTAACGCTCGTAATATTCGTACGGTATGGCATACATGTAGTTGACGGCCGGTATCGTGTGGTGGAACGAGGTGTCGAAGACGGCCACCTGCGGTATGCCCGGCAGCACGCTCCCGATCGAGAGTATGCCCTGCATGTTGGCGGGGTTGTGGAGCGGCGCTATGGCGAACAGCTCCTCTATCCTGTGTTTTACCTCCTGGTCGACGATGCAGCTGTCGGCGAAGTACTCGCCGCCGTGAGCCACGCGGTGGCCTACGGCCGACAACTCGTCGAGCGATGCTATCACGCCGTGCCCGGGATCGGTCAGCGCATCCAGCACCAGACGGATGCCGGTGGTGTGGTCTGCGATAGGCAGATGCTGTTCGAACGGAGTCTTGCCGGCGGGCTTGTGTGTCAGATCGCCTTCGGCCATGCCGATGCGCTCGACCAGACCCTTGGCCAGCAGCTCGTGTTTGTTGCAGCGCAGGTCGAGTACCTGATACTTGATCGACGAGCTGCCGCAGTTGAGAACCAATATAATCATTTTCGAAAAGTGTTTAGTATTACAGTTCGGCCGAGAAAACGCCGTTTTGCTTAACAAAGATAAGCATAAACTGCGATTCTGCAATAGATGCGACATATTTCTCGTGTAAAATTTTCAAAGCGGTGTTCGTTCCGGCGCAGGTTGTAGCCGGAATGTCGTCTATTCGAACTTATAGCCGACACCCTTTACCGTCACTATATGCTCGCCGCCGATCTTCTGACGCAGTTTGCGGATATGCACGTCGATCGTTCTGTCGCCTACCACCACGTCCTTGCCCCATACGGTCGAATAGATCTTCTCTCGCGTGAAGAGCCTGCCCGGCGAGGAGATCAGAAGCTCCAACAGCGCGAACTCCTTGCGCGGCAGCGTAAGCTCCCCGTCGGCTGTGCGCACGACGAAGTGCTCGCGGTCGAGCGTTATGCCTGCCGTGGCGTCGGCCGCGGCATGGCTGTCGGCCTCGATGCGCTTCATGATAGCGCCTATGCGGCTGCGTAGCAGATTCATCCTTATGGGCTTGGCGATATAGTCGTCGGCGCCGGCCTCGTAGCCCGTCAGCTGCGCCTCCTCCTGACTCAGTGCCGAAAGAAATACGACCATCGTATGTTTCAGCTCGTCGTTCGACCGTATTTCACGGCATGTATCCACGCCGTTCATTACGGGCATCATCATGTCGAGCAGTATCAGATGCGGTCGCACCTCGACGGCCGTTCTCAGCCCCTCGCTGCCGTTGCAGGCGGTGTAGACCTCGTATCCGTCGCGGCTCAGGTTGTATTTTACAAATTCGAGAATATCCGTCTCGTCGTCGATAATCAGAATGCGGAACATGGGCTTTTCTAACAATTTTGAAATTGTGTGCGAAGATAGCAAATTCCCCCGTCAAAGCGATGAATAGTTGCCAAAAATTGTTATCTTTGCCCGATTTCCGTAGCGAGCCGATGCTCGTGGAGATACGAACAATAAAACTTTGAAGTGATGGCTACTGAAAAAATCGATCTTACGGCTCCCGCGGAGCCTGTCGGCGCTACCGCCGAAGATACGCAGAAGACCGTCGCAGCCGCCGAGGCTGCCGACGCGGATACGACCGAAGATAATCCCGGGCAGGGGTCTATGCTCGCCGACGGTCTCAACGACCGCTTCGCCGACGAGGAGGCGGCTCTGGCGGCCGACAAGGCCGGGCTCGATATGGGTGAGGAGAGCGCCGAGGAGCAGGCTGCCGACGATGCCGCTGCGGCATCGCAGGAGGCTGCGCTGGCTGCAATGAACAAGAACGAGCTGATCGAGCTGTTCGCCTCGAAGATCGAAAACGAACCTGTGCAGACGCTGCGCCGCACGGTCGAAGCCATTAAGATAGCATTCTACAAACGTCATCGCGCCGAGACCGAGGCCGCGCGTCGCGCCTTTGTCGAGGCCGGCGGCGAGGAGACGGAATTTGTCCCTCAGCAGGACGGCTGCGAAGCACGCTTCAAGGAGCTGTTCGCCGTCTATCGCGAGCACCGCGACAAATACATGTCGGAGGTCGAGCAGGCCAAGCAGGGCAATCTCGAAACCAAGCTGGCCATTATCGAGGAGCTTAAAGAGCTGGTCAATTCCGACGAGACGATGAACACTACCTTCGCCCGTTTCCGCGAGTTGCAGCAGCGCTGGAAGGAGACCGGACCGGTGCCGCAGGCCGATGTCAAGGATGTGTGGGAGAGCTACAACTTCAATGTCGAGAACTTCTACAACTTCATAAAGATCAACAAGGAGCTCCGCGACCTCGATCTTAGGAAGAACTACGAGTCGAAGATTTCACTCTGCGAGCAGGCCGAGGCGCTGGTCATGGAGCCGTCGGTGGTGGAGGCGTTCCGCAAGTTGCAGAAGCTGCACGACGAGTGGCGCGAGACGGGGCCCGTCGCCAACGAGTACAAGGAGACGCTGTGGGAGCGTTTCAGGGAGGCGTCGAGCCGTATCAACAAGCAGCATCAGGAGTACTTCGAGGGCTTGAAGAGCGAGCAGATGAAGAATCTCGAACTCAAAACCGAGCTCTGCGAGCGTTCCGAGGCGCTTCTGACCGGAGCATACACCACGCGCAAGGAGTGGAACAAGGCCAGCGACCAGCTGCTCGAAATACAGAAGGTGTGGAAGACCATAGGCTTCGCACCCAAGAAGGACAACAACCGCATCTACGAGCGTTTTCGCACGGCGTGCGACCGCTTCTTCGAGCTCAAACGCGATTTCTATGCCGGCGTTAAGAGCGAGATGGAGCACAACCTCGCACTCAAACAGGAGATATGCGAGCAGGCCGAGGCATTGCAGGCGAGCGAGGATTGGAAACACGCCACCGACGAGCTGATCGCCTTGCAGGCCCGCTGGAAGGAGACGGGCGCCGTGTCGCGCCGCCATTCCGACCGCATATGGAAGCGGTTCCGTGCGGCGTGCGACCGTTTCTTCGCCCGTAAGAGCGAGCATTTCGCTGCGGTGGACGGCGAGTACGAGGAGAACCTGCGCCGCAAGCTGGCCCTGCTCGACGAGATGGAGGCGGCCGATGCCGCAGCGGGGGGCTTCGAG
>OFGO01001072.1_pt1 | contig 22078 bp, 20 predicted proteins | sample 1521761 | NCBI WGS metagenome assembly OFGO01 (sample SAMEA3504128, study PRJEB24116) | mouse gut metagenome | biome: mouse gut; feature: mouse-associated habitat; material: faeces | place: Denmark | collected 2011
CCGCCGTAGCCGCCCGGCTCACCGGCTTTGCCGAGGGCCTGACCCGGCTGTTTGGAAAAGAATTACCCCCGAAGGAGGAACCTGAGAAATGAGCGAAGAGACAAAGCAGCCCACCCCCGAGGAAGTGGAGGAGGCCCAGGCCGGATCCGCGCCGGCTGAGGAGGCCGTTTCGGAGGAGACGGCGGAGAAGACCGAGAAAAAGGCCAAAAAGAAGAAGCAGAAGGGCTACACCTTCACCCGGGAACAGGTGGAGCAAATGGAGCTGGCGGCCAAGCAGCTGGAATCCGTGAAGGATCAGTTCGTCCGCCTCACCGCCGAGTATGAGAACTACCGCAAGCGCACCGCCAAGGAAAAAGACGGCCTGTATCAGGACGCCCGGGCGGACACCATCCGGGAGTTTCTGGCGGTGTACGACAACCTGGAGCGGGCCTGCGCCGCGGAGGGGGACGACGACTCCCCTCACAAGAAGGGCCTCGTCATGATCTTCCACCAGTATCAGGAGATTCTGAAAAAGCTGGGCGTGGAGGAGATCGCAGCCCTGGGTCAGACCTTTGACCCAGAGACCATGAACGCCGTGATGCACGTGGACGACGAGAATTTCGGCGAAAACACAGTGGCCCAGGTGTTCCAGGCCGGCTTCCGGCTGGGAGACAAGGTGGTGCGCCACGCCATCGTGCAGGTTGCGAATTGACCGGCCGTGAGGACTTCGTCTCCGAAGGGTGATGTTTGAAAACACCCGCATTTCTGTTTTTGCTTCCGCGGGGATGGCAGTCTGCCGTCTGTCTCATGGGAGCCCCGGAATTTCCGGAAAAGCGGGGTTATCACCCCCTGCGCGGTCTTATTGAAATCTGGAAATAATATATAAAACAATGTTGGAATAAATGGGAGGCAATTTATTATGTCTAAAGTAATCGGTATCGATTTGGGAACCACCAACTCCTGCGTCGCAGTTCTTGAAGGCAACGACCCCGTTGTCATCCCCAATAGCGAAGGCCGCAACACCACTCCATCCGTAGTAGCATTCGTCGACGGCGGCGAGCGCAAGGTAGGCGAACCAGCCAAACGCCAGGCCATTACAAACCCCAAGCGCACCATCTACTCCATCAAGCGCTTCATGGGCGAAAATTGCCAGCAGGTGCAGGATGAGATAAAGCGCGTGCCCTACCAGGTGGTATGCGGCGCCAACAATACACCGCGTGTCGACATCGACGGCCGCGACTACACTCCGCAGGAGATCTCGGCTATGATCCTCCAGAAGATGAAGAAGACGGCCGAGGATTATCTCGGGCAGGAGGTCAGCGAGGCGGTGATAACCGTTCCGGCATACTTCTCCGACTCGCAGCGTCAGGCGACCAAGGAGGCCGGCGAAATCGCAGGTCTTAAAGTGCGCCGTATCATCAACGAGCCCACAGCGGCCGCATTGGCATACGGCCTCGACAAGAAGAAGGACGACATGAAGATCGCCGTATACGACCTCGGCGGCGGTACGTTCGATATCTCGATTCTGGAACTCGGCGACGGCGTATTCGAGGTCAAGTCGACCAACGGCGACACCCACCTGGGCGGCGACGACTTCGACCACGTGCTGATCGACTACATGGCCGAGGCGTTCAAGGCCGAGCATCAGATCGACCTGCGTCAGGACCCGATGGCGTTGCAGCGTCTGAAAGAGGCTGCCGAGAAGGCCAAGATCGAGCTCTCGTCGTCTACATCTACCGAGATCAACCTGCCCTACATAATGCCCGTCAACGGCATTCCGCAGCACCTTGTGATGTCGCTCACGCGAGCAAAGTTCGAGCAGTTGTGCGACCACCTTATTCATCGCACGATCGAGCCCTGCAAGATCGCACTGCGCGACGCAGGTCTGTCGGCGAGCCAGATCGACGAGGTTATTCTGGTCGGAGGTTCGACCCGTATACCTGCCATACAGAAGATCGTCGAGGAGTTCTTCGGCAAGGCGCCCAACCGTTCGGTCAACCCCGACGAGGTGGTTGCGGTCGGTGCAGCCATTCAGGGCGGCGTGCTCACGGGCGAGGTAAAGGATGTGCTGCTGCTCGACGTAACCCCGCTCTCGCTGGGTATCGAGACTCTGGGCGGCGTGTTCACTAAGCTCATCGACGCCAACACGACGATCCCCACCCGCAAGAGCGAGGTATTCTCGACGGCTGCCGACAACCAGCCTTCGGTCGAGATCAACGTATGTCAGGGCGAGCGCCCCATGGCACGCGACAATAAGTCGATCGGCCGCTTCCACCTCGACGGCATCCCCGCAGCTCCGCGCGGCGTACCGCAGATCGAAGTAACGTTCGACATCGACGCCAACGGTATTCTCAACGTATCGGCCAAGGACAAGGGTACGGGCAAGGAGCAGAAGATCCGCATCGAGGCTTCGTCGGGTCTGACCGACGCCGAGATACAGCGCATGCGCGACGAGGCGAAGGCCAACGAGGAGAAGGACAAGGCAGAGAAGGAGCGCGTCGACAAGGTAAACGCAGCCGACTCTAACATCTTCGCCACAGAGAAGCAGCTCAAAGAGTACGGCGACAAACTGCCCGCCGACAAGAAATCGGCTATCGAGGGTGCTCTGGCCAAGTTGAAAGAGGCTCACAAGAATCAGGATCTGGCCGCAATCGACAAGAGCATCGAGGAGCTCAACGCCGCATGGCAGGCCGCTTCGCAGGACATCTATGCCCAGCAGCAGGCTCAGGGTGCCGCAGGCAATGCCGGCGCACAGAGCGGAGCTTCATCCAACGCATCGGGCTCAGACAACAAGACCCAGCCCGAGGACGTAGAGTTCGAGGAGGTAAAATAACGAATACGTCGACTTACGACAGAGTGCCCGGCCAACGTGTCGGGCACTCTCTTTTTATGCCGGGCAAGAGCGTCGCAAAGGCTTATAATTATGGCAGCATGATTGCCTATTTCGGCAAAAAGAGTTATCTTTGTACGTAATTTATACATTAGTGGAGCTGCTTATAAATATCGTCACAGAACATCTGAAACACCACAAGCGTCTTGTGGTTCCACGGTTAGGAGCATTTCTGGTCAAGCCCGACGGCCGCACCGTCGTCTTCTCGGAGATGTTGCGCAACGACGACGGCGTGCTTCACGGCCTGCTCACGGCCGCAGGGCTGAGCGAATTGGAGGCCGACGGGCTCATCGACCGTATGGCTTTCGACATACGTCACGCCGCAGCAAGCGGAAAGGAGTATGCGCTCGACGGACTGGGGACATTCTCGGCCGGCGACAACGGCACCATACGCTTCATCTGCTCCCGTCCCGGATGCGTCGTCAAAGGGTTCGTCAAGCCGTATATTCCGCTCGACGATCGTGCCGTCAACCGCGATGCGAAGTTACCCATAACGAGTCTGCACGCACGCAGCGACGAGAGGCCGGATATGCAGATGTCACGCTCGCACATAGCCGATCCCGACCCCTGCGTGAGAGGGCTCAAATACGGCAAGCAGACGGGGAACAAACGCAAAGCATCGGTTTATATCGTATCCGGCGCCCCGCGAAGACGCCGCCGCAAAAAGGCGGCTATCGTCCTGACCGCCCTATTGATTACGGCCGCTGCGATATGTTATCTGCTGCTGCGTCATGGCGGCGGACATACATCGCGACAGCAGCCCGCCGCGCCCGTCGAGCGAGAGAACGCAACCGTCATGCAGGCCGATACCACGGCGGCCGATACGACACGACTCGCAACCGTGCCGTTGCAACCCGGGCAGGCTGCATCGCCGATGCAGCACGATGCAGCGGATGAGCCGAGCAGCAATACACAGCAAAACGTCGCGAAGCGGCATGGAACACCCGAGCCGGGAGCCGGGGCTCCGGCAGCGGCACGGCACTATACAACCGAACAAGAGAGATAAAAGAAACCGCAATGACCGGCAGCGAATTGATATCCGTAAAACAGAGATTCGGCATCATCGGCAATTCCGAGGCGCTGAATACGGCATTGGAGATCGCCCTCAGAGTAGCACCGACCGACCTGTCGGTACTGGTCACGGGCGAGAGCGGCGTCGGCAAGGAGTTTTTCCCGCAAGTCATACACTCCTACTCGGCACGCAAGCACAACAAATACATAGCAGTCAACTGCGGCGCAATACCCGAGGGAACGATCGACTCGGAGCTTTTCGGCCATGAGAAGGGGTCGTTCACGGGTGCGATAGATGCGCGCAAGGGATACTTCGAGGAGGCCGACGGCGGCACAATATTCCTCGACGAGGTCGGCGAGCTGCCGCTCTCGACACAGGTACGTCTGCTGCGCGTGCTGCAAACGGGCGAGTTCATACGCGTGGGGTCGAACAAGGTGCAGAAGACCAACGTTAGAGTCGTTGCCGCGACCAACAACAACCTTATACAGTCGATCCGTAACGGCCGTTTCCGCGAGGACCTGTACTACCGACTCAATACGGTGCCGATAACCGTACCGCCGCTGCGCGAGCGCAAGGGAGACATATATCTGCTGTTCCGCAAGTTCGCGGCCGATGTGGCGGTGCAATACCGCATGCCGGCCATAGCTCTCGACGACGAGGCCCGCACGCTGCTCGAAAACTACTACTGGCGGGGCAACATACGTCAGTTGAAAAACGCCGCTGAGCAGATTTCGGCCATAGAACAGAGCCGCACAATAACCGCCGCGACGCTGGCCAAATACCTTCCGCAAGAGGACTATGCGGCACCGACCACGACCGGCAGCGCACGCGGCGGATACGACGAGATGAACAGCGAGCGCGAGCTTCTCTACAAGATACTGTTCGACATGCGCAGCGACATAAACGATCTGAAGCGCATGATGACCGAGGCGATGTCGGGCATGCACCGGGCGCAGCCGCATCCGGCCGAGCACCGCGAGGTGGCGGGTCTGCTCTCTCAGTCTACGACGGCCGAGCCGCACCCTGCGATCGAGGTCGAGAGCGCCGAAGTCGTAGAGGAAAATCCGCATCGCGAGATAACCAAAGACGACGTGATGCGCGAACAGATCATGCGTGCCCTGCGCAACAACAACAACCGCCGCAAGGATGCCGCCCGGGAGCTGTTCATATCCGAGCGCACGCTCTACCGCCGCATGAAAGCGCTGGGCATCGACGAAGAGTAAACACACCGCACATAGTATGAGACACATTGCAAGATACATAATAGTCATCCTCGCCGCGACGCTCGCCGCCGCATGCGGGTACAAGGTTACCTACAACCTTACGGGAGGCTCGATCCCGCCCGATGCCAAGACCTTCTCGGTGGCCTACTTCCCCAACAACGCACCTATGGTGGCACCGACGCTCAGCACCACGCTGACCGAAGCTCTGCGCGACAAGTTCTCACGACAGACGCGGCTGCAACAGGTCGACGAAGGCGGAGACTTCGCTTTCGAGGGCGAGATAACCAACTATTCGTCGACCACGGCATCCGTTTCGAGCGGCGACTATGCGTTGCAGAACCGCCTAACGATCACCGTAAAGGTCACGTTTACAAATGCCATCGACCAGACGCTGTCGTTCAACAACAAGTCGTTTTCGAGCTATGCCGATTACGACTCCTCGCAGCTGCTGCTCGACGTGCAGGACCAGCTCATAGAGGAGATCGTGGAGAAGCTCGTCAACGACATTTACATGGCTGCGGCCGGAAACTGGTAATATCATGACCGACTTTCAGAGACATATCGCCCAAGCCGAGCCGATCGAGATAAGGACGCTCGACCTGCTCGTCGCCCGATACCCTTGGTTCTCGGCGGCACGCATCATACGTCGGCGCCTGACCGGCATGGCCGACGTGCGTTGCGACGTGCTGGCCGCCTGCCGTCCCGAAACGGCCGCCGCACCGCAGCCTATCGACATCGGAGCGCTCACGCTCGTTACCGAAGACGACATCATCGACCGATTCCTGAAAATCGACGACTACCGCATCGTCTCGGACGGCGCAGAGGCCGACGGCGAGGTGCGCACCGAATCCTCGCACGAGGACGAGGAGGAGCTGGTCAGCGAAGATCTCGCGGAAATATATCTGGCACAGGGTCTGAACGATCAGGCGATCGACATTTATCGCAAATTAAGTTTGTTAAATTCGGAAAAAAGTGTTTACTTTGCAGGACTTATTGCAAAAATAGAGCGGAAACAAAATAATTAAATTTAATATAGTATGTATACTTTCTGTGTCGTAATGATCGCAATCGCAAGTATTCTTCTGATACTTGCCGTTCTGGTTCAGAGCCCCAAGAGCGGTATGGCCGCCAACTTCGGCGCCGCCAACCAGACTATCGGAGTCCGCCAGACGACCGATATTCTCGAAAAATTCACGTGGGCGATGATCGTTGCAATCGTCGTTTTCAGCCTGTTGTCGACGACGGCGCTCCCCAAGAGCGAGACGGTCGCCGAGCAGCACAGCGTCGCCGGCCGCAGCTATAACGAGTCTAAGGCCGCAACCCAGCAGACTACTGCCGATCCTCTGGAAGTAGGTAGCGAGAACGCCCTGCCCGCCGCAGAGGAGGCTGCCGCAGCTGCCGCCGAGGAGGTTGCAGAGCAGGCGCAGACCGTAGTCGAGGAGTAATACGCAACATACGGCAAGCGGATGATGTCCGCACTAAGATATGAAGGAGTGTTCCGGCAAGGGACGCTCCTTATCTTCGTTAGAAGATTCGCTTCATCCGTCCGCAGCTGAATATCCGGCACGGTGTAATCGCTTCGGGCTTGCCTGTACGTCCGACTTTTACTATTTTTGTACGGTTATTCCTCCGTCCGACATCGGCAGCTGCGCCGGGAGCGTATTCGAAGCGATCGCTACTGGCACAGACCTCCGCCGCAAGGCTTCGGACATCGGACTGAGCGAAACTGAAAGCGTCGAAAGCCGCAACAACAGCATTCCCGCGAAGAGCATATACCGGCACGCGGAGGCAGGGAATTTACATAAACACAATTTAATAGCGAAACAAACTACAAACTGCATGAAACAATCGTGGAAGCCCGGCACGCTGATATATCCGCTGCCGGCAGTGTTGGTCAGCGTAGGCGCGACGCCCGAGGAGTACAACATGCTGACGGTGGCATGGACGGGAACGGTCAACAGCGAACCGCCGATGTGCTATATATCGGTACGCCCCGAGAGACACTCCTACCCTATCATCGAGCGCACCGGGGAGTTCGTCATCAACCTTACGACCGAAGATATGGCACGCGCGACCGACTGGTGCGGCGTGCGCTCGGGTCGCGATTTCGATAAGTGGAAAGAGTGCGGGCTGACACCCGTAGCCGCCGAACACGTAGCGGCACCCGTCATAGCCGAGGCGCCGCTGTCGATCGAATGCCGAGTCAGACAGATCGTCAAACTCGGCTCGCATGATATGTTCATCGCCGATGTTGTCGGCATTCTGGCCGACGAACGATATATCGACCCTACCACGGGACGGTTCTCGCTCGAAGCGGCCAAACCGCTGGTCTATCTCCACGGCGAATATTTCCGTCTGGGAGAGATGATCGGACACTTCGGCTGGTCGGTCAGAAAGAAAAAGACGATCCGGCGCGAAAAGGCCGCAAGGTAACCCTACCGCTCGTCGGGAATCGTTATCGAGTCCATACGCTCGGTATAGAACCGACGCATGTCGCTCCAACGATAATAAGGCGCCATGTCGCCGGGCAGCGGCAGAAGCACCTCCTCCTCGTTGTGGAGGAGCTTGACGAGTATGTCGTCCCCGCCGCCGCGCCGATAGAAGACGAATTGCAGGTTGGCAGCCATGGGTGTAAGGCGGTAATCCTTCCAGTAGCAGAACTCTTCGGGCGAAGAGGCCGGAGTAGAATAGCCGTCGAGCAACAGCAGATTCACGAAGGGCATGATATTGCCGTCGTGGCCGAACCGCAGATCGGCCGCACGACCGCCCGATGCGACAGCCGCATCGGCACACTCTATAATATCGCGCAACAAGGCACAGGAGTAATAGAGCGGATAATCCTCGTTGAGCGGACACGGGCCGCGATGCACGAAGAAGCGATACTGGATATAACGCCAGCATTCGTACAGCTCCTCGCCGGTAAACAGATCGAAGAACGACACCTCGGGCGTCACGTTCTGCATGTTGACGGCAAGGTTGAACAGCAGTATCGTAAGATCGCGGGGGTCGATCCGCTCACGCGACAGATAATCCTTATCGGCGAACAGAGTCGACATAAGTCGCTCGGGGCGTATATGCTCATCGCGCCAGCGATCATACTCCGCAATCCACTCACCGTTGTGCATGAAGTCGAGATAGCGGTCGCTGAGTGCGGGATTCGCCTTTTTATTGAAAAAGTTGATCGAAGCGGTGGTTTCGAGGTTGGCATCCTGCACTATGTCGCACTTCGGAGCATGCCGCTGCAACTCGGCGCAGAAGTTGGCCATAGATACCACGCAGCGCGTCGTGACGGACGAACGCGCACTTACGCCGCCTCCGCGCGAGAAGACCGAGGGGAAGTTGGCATACATGCGTCGTGCGATGCCCTTATGCTGCTCGATGCCTATCGGCGTGAGATCGCCTGCATGCGTCGCAGCCTCGTCGCAGGCACGCTGCACGCGCTCGGCCAGATCCTCGCCGAAAGGGGTCAACACTCCGGCATCGCGGGCTCCGGTCATGATCCGCAGCAGGTCGTCGTACTCGCTCTGCTGCAACAGCCAGCGGCTGCCGTGACGCCCGAAATGGCTTATATAAAACGGCTTGTAACCCTTAGGCGCCGGCGTATAGCGATGCTCCGTCTCGGGATAGGCGTAATATACGCCTCCGGCACGGCACGGGTCGGCCGCTATATCCTCACGTGCAGTCTGCGCGACGGCGGTCATGCCCAGCAGGCAGCACACGCCGCAAATAAAGATCGTCTTTTTCATCGTTCGTTGCATTTCAGGCCGAGGTCGGCCGATATGAAGAAATGGTCGCTGGCATACATGCCGTCCTTGCAGTCCTTATGGATATTGAAATCAGCAGCCTCAACACCGCCCGTCACGAAGATATAGTCGATACGCCCCTTGCCAGGCTTCATCGGCCGCGATTCGCCTTTCCAGGCATGGGCGGTATATCCCGCTTCGATACGGCCGTTGAGCGTCTCGAACACATCGCTCCATGCCGACGCCCGCAGCGCCTGCATCGGCGGCGACTGCCGCACGGAGTTCATGTCGCCGCACATGATCTGAGGCATCGACACCGGATATTGCGCCGACTCCTCGATTACCATACCTATCTGCGCGAGCTTGGCCTCGTCCGATATATGATCGAGATGAACGTCCAGTACGCGGAACTCCCTGCCCGAGCGGCGCTCTCGCAGACGCACCCACGTGCAGTGTCGCGCACGCGCCGTGCCCCACGACATCGAGCCTCCTATATGCGGCGTTTCCGACAGCCAGTAACACCCCGAAGATACCAGCTCGAAGCGGCGTCTGTCGAAAAATATCACGTTCTTGGCAATGAGATGATACCCTTCGGTATACGGATCCATCTCGGGACCCTCGAAGCCCACGGCCGTATAGCCCTTCATCCTATCGCGGCAGTAGGCATAAGAATCGTACACCACCTCCTGCATGCACACTATATCGGGGCGGCGGTCGAGAATGCAGTCGACCATATATTCCTTACGGTCGTCCCAACGTCTCAGCGGCATGTCGTCGGCCTCCAAACCGGTAACGCGTATGTTGCAGCTCATCACGCGAAGATCGACGACGCCCGCCCCGCCTCGCACGGCAGCCGCGCCGGATGCCGGCAGCAACGCCGCGACCAAAAGCGAAAAAAGATATATCCGTTTCATGGTCTTCTATGTCAGAGGTGTTTCGCGACGCACCATGCGCCACAGTATCACTGCCGCCGCGATATGCAGCATACCCATTATTATGAACAACACGTCGCCCATCGACGCCAGCATATCGCCAACGAATATATTGAACACGGCACCGCCGACGGCTCCCGCACCGGCCGTGATGCCCACCACGCTCGCCACGTTGCGCACAGGAAACGCCTCGGCGATGACAACGCAAATCGTATAGAGCCAGCTCAGACACATTACCGCAATGAGCGAGAATATAGCGACCACGACCGCCACCTGCATCTGCGCATCGGCGATCCAACCGTTAAGATACGGCACCAGCATGCACAACGGAGCCACGACGACCGTAGCTATCATCATGCGCTTGCGCGCCGCCAGCGAATCGCTGCCGCGGCGCACCATACGATCCGACCATACCGACGACAGTACGCCGCCGACGGCTCCGACCAGAAACGGTATGCCACCGATCCACTGTATCCTGTCGAGCGTATCCTGCATCGACAGCGCAGCATCCTGCATGCGGTATATGTCGCGAAGATAGGCCGGCAGCCAGAAGCAGCAGAAGTACCACACCGGATCGGAGATCATGCGTATGAGCAGCACGCCCCACAGCGAACGCGTGCGGAACAGCTCTCCCCAGCCGAAAGCGCGCTGCTCCGACAATCGGGCTTCGCTCCGCTGCGCCGTAGTCACGGCCAGAATCTCCTGCGGAGGGTTCTTGTAGACGAACCACCATACGGCGGCAATGACCAGTCCGACGATACCGGCCACCATGAATACCTCCTGCCACGAGGGCAGAATGCGGCACAGCCACGCTATGAGAAGCGGAGCGACGACCGTACCGAGCGAACCGCCAGCCGTACAGAGGCTGTTGGCCGTCGCGCGCTGCCGCTGCTCGAACCACAGCGTCACGGCCACGATCTGACCGGCGAATATTGTCGGCTCGGCCAGACCCAGCACGCCGCGGCATACGGTAAACTGAACGATATTCTGCGACAGTCCGCCGCCGATACATGCCAGCGACCACGCCACGATACCGGCCATCATGACCCGCTTCGAACCGAAGCGGTCGACAAGTACGCCGGAAATGGGATACATGACGGCATAGCATATCAGAAATACGTTTACGATCCACGCATATCCGTTGTCGTCGATGCCGAACTCGGACAGGATCTCGGGTTTGAGCACCGACAGCAGCTGCCGGTCGAGATAGTTGCAGATAATGGCTATGAATATCGTCGCCACGATGACCCACCGTCTGCGCCGCGGGTCGGTTATGAGTTTCATCATCAGTTATAGGTATTTACTGTATTCTCCGTAAAATCTCCTGCCGCGCGGTAACGTGCATAACGCTGCATCAAGATACCGTGCATCGACATCTGCGGCTCGTAGCTGCGCTCGACGGGCGGGCAGAGAGCGTGCTGCGCCTTCTGCACCGAGTCGTAGAACCCGCCGACGACAGAAGCCAATATCACGGCGCCCAGCGCACACGACTCCCGACACCCCGCAACGTCGACACGTCGGCCGAGCACGTCGGAGAGCATCTGCATCGCAAGCGGAGATTTGCGCGATATGCCGCCTATGGCGACGAACTCGTCGGCCTCGATACCATTGGCCGAAAGGTGGTCGACGATAGCTTTCGTCGCGAATGCCGTCGCCTCTACCAGTGCAAGATATATGTCGGCAGCACCGCTGCCGAGTCTGAGTCCCATGATGCCGCACCACATATTATCTTTGGGCGACGGCGTTCGGCGGCCGTTGATCCAGTCCGTCGCAAAGGGCGAGTCGATGTCGAGGCGTATCTTCGACGCCTCGTCGCCCAGACGCGCGAGCATCCTCTCGCGGCACTCTTCGGCCAGCTGGATTTTGGCCGTATCATCGAGCGCTTCGCTGCGGCACACGATCTCATCCACGGCGAACATCAACACCCGCCTTAGCCACGCATAGAGATCGCCGAAAGCCGACATGCCCGTCTCGAATCCCGTCATCGACGGTATGATCGAGCCGTCGACCTGTCCGAATACGCCCTCTATGACCCTGTTACCGAGCCTCTGCGGATCGACCACGGCCATGTGGCAGGCCGATGTTCCGAGATTCAGCGCCATGCGCCTCTCGCGTATGCCCGCACCTATCGCTCCGGCGTGCGCATCGATTATGCCTACGGCGACCCTGACATCCGCCGGCAGGCCGTAACGGCTGGCCATATCTTTCGATACGGTTCCGAAGATATTGTCCGAGGTGTAGTTGTCGCGCGGCAGACGCTCTGACATGCGCGCCGCGGCGGGCGATAGCGGTTCGAAAAACTCCGCCGGCGGATAGCCGCCCCAACGTTCGCTCCACATGGACTTGCTTCCGGCGGCACAGTGACTCAGGCGCATTGACGATATGCTGTCGGCACCGGTCAGCAGAGCAGGTATGTAGTCGCACTGCTCGATCGCGATACATGCCTCGCGCGCCAGCCGCGGATTGCCGTTCAATATATGTATGACCTTAGACCAATAACCCTCCGACGAGTAGTGTCCGCCCGAGAACATCGAATAGCATGTCTCCGACTCGCGGCATGCGGCATCGATCCGCGCCGCCTCGCACTCGGCCGTATGGTCTTTCCACAGAACGAACATAGCGTCGGGATCGTCGGCGAACTCCTCCCGAAGTGCCAGCGGACGCATCCTCTCGTCGACAAGACACGGTGTGCTCGATGTCGTGTCGACGGCAATGGCCGCCACGGCGGCGAATGCTTCGGGGCACTGCCCGCGCAACGAGCGCAACAGCTCGTCGAGAGCCTCGGCATAGTCCGAGGGATGCTGCCTGAACTGCGACTTCGAAGCGTCGCAATACTCGCCGCGGCCCCACCTGCGATAAGGCACGACGGCAGAAGCGAGCTCGCACCCGTCGACGGCATCGACCAGTAGTCCGCGCGCCGAATCGGTACCGTAATCGAGTCCTATGACATATCTTTTCATAGCTTATATTTTCGTTACACGATCATTTACGATCTTAAAATTTTCCTTTAAGCACGATTTACAACTCCCAAAATTAATAAATTTATTCGAAACGCAACGGATAACGAATCCAAAAACTTTTTCCGGTATAGGTTTTCATCCTCGACGAAGCCCCCGCGCGGAGCACGAATACGCCCCTATCCGCCGGTCTGGGCGCCGCCGCCGAGTCCGCTCCGGCTATGCCGAGGCGAAGAAAAGGTGCGCGAAAGCGAATATTTTTTTAATTTTGCAACAAAACAACAGAACCCGATTATTATGGAAGACACGCAGAAAGAGTTTCTCGCCGACTACGAACGGCGCTTGCGCGAAATGCTCGTCGGCAATCTCTCGTCGACCGGCAAGCTGGACGGACAGCTGCTCACTGTCGAGGAGCTCAACGAGAAGTGGCACGCCGCGGCACCGAGCTACATGGCCGATGCCGTGCCGCAGATAGCCCGCTACCCCCTGGCAGCCGTGGCATGGGCGATGTATGTCGGCATGGGTGCCGCCGTACTGTGGGATAAGGATTGGAACCGGTACTCGCAGACCGAAGATTGGTATGCGATGTTATCTTCGCCGCGCGGATTCGACGCGCTGGACGAGTATGTAACGGAGGTATTGCTCGCGATGCCGCTCGACTCGGACCGTGCGCGAACGGTCGAAGAGTGCGTGCGTTCGACGGCGGAAAGCGCATTGGCCATGATTCGCAAGGAGCGCATCGAGGCGCAGAGCGCAATGGCATTCCACATATTCGCCCGCACGGTCAAGGTCATGTTCGAAGTCGGTGTAGCCGTGGAGCTGCACCGCATAGGATACAAATACGTCAAGGTAAAAACCGAAATCGACCCGTCGCAGCTGAGCTGACGACATATCGTTAAGATACATGGCGACGCGCCGAGTGATACGATTCAATAATTATCCCCGCTCCGATCGAGAGCGGGGATAATAAATCTTCCTGTAACAAAAATATTAACTGCCGATACAGGTTATTCGAGAAACCCTTCAAGTGAGAAATTGCGTTCCCAGTCCGATTTGTTATCAATAGATTCGAATACTTCCGGAAATTTAATACCGGCTTTTTCATATAACATCTTGCATTTCGTCTTAGTTTGTTCAAACAATTCTGAGGTTTTCTCCGATTCGACTTTATAAACCGACAGCATACGATTATATGTCTCATCGAAGAGCAACCGTTCAATGTCGGGGTTGTGTTTGTGTATCTCTTTGACGATATTGATATCGGCAACAGATGAATATATACGTTTCACATTATTGGTCATTCCCCAAATTTTGAAAAACAAAATTACTTGCAAAATACCGCAAATCAACAATACTGCCAGCATAATGGACTCAGGCACATCCATGTGCCCTACAACGATTTCAATAATTCCCACGAGATAATTGTATTAATAGTTAGACAAAATACATTCTACTTAGAACATATATGTAGCCGAATAATTCGACTTTGAATATCACTATTTCATATCCGAACAATCATTGTCCATGACTTCGTTCTTATACTGCAATTTCGTTCTGAATCCTTCACTGATCGAATCTCCGTCATCGATATATTTGCTCAACAACCAATGGTATACATTTTGACCGTTCGTAGTTACCACATAGGCCTGTTCGAGTTCCCAACCGAACCTTCCCATATGGTTCATAGCATCGACCATTGAATTGAAAACAAGACTTTTACCATTTTCATCCACGAGTACACTACGCCCCCAAGTCGTCTTGCCTTGTCCGAAATCAGCTTGAACAATACATTTGGTGCTCATCAATTTCTGTGTTCCGAGAAGTTCGCAATAAACCTTATGCGGTTGTGCGCTAATAGCAAAAACTGACAGCGATACGGCCGCGATCGAAATAACTAATTTCTTCATAATTAAATGGGTTGACTTATTCATGTCGCGAATATAGAGAAATTCCCCCCCCCTCCAAATTTTCTTAGAATTATTTTACTGCCAGCCGCAAAAAAGCAATCTTTTCTAAAATTTAAGGCACATCGCAAGGTCGCGGGCGGGATCGCCCGTACCGAAATCGTAGTCGCCCGAAAAGGTCATCGGCATGGCCGTGTCGCCGAAACCGGCAGCGGCATAGAATCCCTTCAATGACTCCTCGGCAGGGATCAAAGCCACCGAATCGAAGCCTGCGCGACGGGCACGCGCGATACATTCGTCGACCACCGACCGCGCCAGACCGCGGCCCCGGAATGCCGGATCCGTCGCAACGGCATATATGTAGGCCGTACGTCCGGCCTGGGTCGTCAGAGGCACGATATGCGCCATGGCCGTTACCCTATCGCCGTGATAGCGGACGACACTACGTTCGGGCGAATAATACCTGACAAGAAAGGAATCGACATCGCGTCGGCTGTCGCCGAAGACACTCTCCCACAGATGCCTTATGCCGATCTGCTCGCCGTCGAGCCTGACGGCCGTATATTTGTCGACGATATCCAACGGTTGCCACGACGACTTGGAGCGGCGCAGGCCGGCGATGCCCATGTCCTCCTCGCGGTCGACGATATCGCACTTAGGATCGAGCGACTTGGCCAGTTCGTTACATACGACGGCATACACGCCCTCGAACGAGGTATCGGCCTTCTCGGCATGCACGCAGAACATATGTCCGTCGCGACCAAAGTAGGAGCCGAACGAGAATGCGGCAAGCCTGCCTTCGACGCGCAAGGCGACTCCGTGCAGACCCAATTCGTCGTATGCAGCGAACGCCCGCTCCAATACCTGCCTCTCGGCCCATGCGCTGCGCGGTGTATGGTGATCCTCGCGCCAGCGCTCGGCCAGCGACAGACACTCGACGGCATCGGCGGCGCGCAGAGGCTCGACCGAATAATCGAACATCGAGACGAATCTGTTGATATGGTTGCGCTTGGGCTGGTAACGGCGCCCGTGAAGCGTCGCGAGCGACTCGCGCGAATAGATATAGTCGGAGAGCGACCGCATGCTGTCGACGGCATAGAAATCTCCCGCCTCGGCAGCGATGTATGCGGCCGTCTCGGAGGATAGGTTGTACAGCCGCAACGGCTCGCCTCGCTTCGAGGCGTCATCGGAAAGCATGCCGTCCAATGCGCTCAGATCAGCAGGCACGGCGCCCGGGATGAAATATCCGCTTCGTGCGACAGAGGCATCGGATATGTCGGGCACGAGGCAGCGTATTACCGGACAGCCCTCGGCCAACGCCCACTGGTATCCGTAGTGCGGGCTCCACATATAAAGATTGGCGAAGACCGCATCGCAGTCTTTCGCATCATTGCGGCTCAGAGGCGCTGTCAATATCTCCTTCGCCGACAGGGTTAACGGATGAAACTCTAACATCGGGCAAATAATTCATAGCACCGACATGCTCGAAATATTGCTGTATAGAGGCCTTGGCCTGCTCGACAGCCCACGCAACATCGGACTCCCCACCCCTTGGCATAAGGTTATCGGCACGCTGTGTATCGTCGAAGCGGTAGACGCCCGTTACATTCCGAGTATCGAAATCTACAATATAATCGTCTGTCAAAATCGTGTAGTCGAACGATGTCCGCAGCAGCACGAACGGACGTCGGCCGGGTTCGTTGTGAATGTCGCGCCCGAATCCGAAATACGGCTCCCTGTTACCCAGAAGTCCGAGCACGGTCGGGGCGAAATCGATCTGCGACACCACACTTTCGCAACGCCGTTGCAGGCTGCCGTCGGGAACGTACATAAAGCCGGCTATATGGTGCGTACCGGGTATCTGACGCGTCCGCTCGGCAAACTTCTCGCTCGAAACATGATCGGCGACGAAAACAAATATCGTGCGATCGAACCAATCCTCGCCCGAAAAACGCTCGAAGAAGCGGCGAATCGACATATCGGTATACTCAACCGGCTTATGGTTGCGCGTGCAGCCCTCGGGCAGAACGTCGCGATAGCGCTTCGGTACGACGAACGGGTGGTGCGAAGTCAGCGTGAAAACCGTCGAAAAGAAGGGCTCGCGCATCCGGGAGCACTGCTCGCCCATGAATTGCAGGAACGGCTCGTCCCATATACCCCACGATCCGTCGAACTCGCCGTCACCGTGTACGGCTTCGAAATCCTCCATGCTGTACAGGCGGTCGATGCCCGACTGACGGGCATAGGCGCCGAAGCCCATAGAGCCGCGCTCCGATCCGCAGAAGAATGCCGTATCGTAGCCCTTGTCGGCCAAAAGGCGCGGCATGGGACGACACTCGCCGAGCGCATAAGGCGTGAGGATGAAAGGCTTGCCGTAAGAGGGTATCGAGCACCATATCGACGATGGTGCGGCCACCGACACCAAGCCGTTGGCATAACACCGCGTAAAGGTCAGCGAGCGCTGCATCAACTCGTCGAGAAAAGGCGTATGACCCGCTTCATCACCCGGATAGAGGTCGGGCGAAAGATATTTCGAGTGTTCGGCCGAGAAACTCTCCAAAATGAACAACACGACGTTATATCCCTCGTAGCGGCCGAACATCTCCGAGGTATAGTCCTCGGGATAATGCGACGGTGAGAACAACGCCTCGGCACGTTCATCGTCGTCGAAATAACGGCAATATTCCAGATGAGCATCCACCGAACGTATCACGCAGAACGGATTGCTCATGATGAGATATGCCTTAGCTGAGGAGGATGTATACAGCATTGCATTGGAGAGGGTTATGGGGCGTGTCATGCCGTTCATGCCGCCTCGCATGCCGCCTATGCTCAGCCATGCGGCCAGTAGCATGACCACCGTCAGAAGCGTGTAGCGCACAACGCCGCGCGTAAGGTCGATCGACTCGCGGCGGCGGCGATAGCCCCACGCCAGGGCCGCGATCATCGCGAGCGAAAGCAGTACCATATACCAGTTTTCGACGGCGAATTTGAGAACGAGCGAAAAGGTGTTGCCGTTTTCGGCGAAAAAGATCTCATCGGAAGTGCAGCGTTTGAGCGCATAGTGGAAATATACGGCATCGGCCATATTGGCTGCGATGATGAATGCGCCGTTGAACATCACGTAGACCAGAAACATCGCACTCTGGTAGCGCCCGCCGCCCCAGATCCTCATCGGCAGAGGCAGGATCGAGAGCAGGATGAACAGCGAGTTGGTATATACTATCGACGAGGTGTCGATCAAAAGCGCCCCCTTGAACAGCTCCCACACCTCATCGAGTGCTATGGCGCCTATCAAGTCGCGGTTGTACAGCCAGAAAATCAACCGGCAAACGGCCATTGCCAGATAGACAAGTGCTATGCGCCAGAGCAGCAGCATCGGGCGCGTGCGTGCGATTCTCCACATCAAATCGCCGGTAACGGTAGTGTCGATACTCTTCATTTCGGGTTGGTTCGTACCGCCCTATCGCGCCGGCAACGACGCGGCTTTCAGGCGGAAAAAGTTAGTATTTGGCGACGGGTCGAGCAGCCGATACTCCTGCCGGTTGCCCCACGCCGCCGGACGATCCTCGATGCGCATATCCTGCCCCGTATCGTTCTCCACATAGGGCGCTATCGCAGCCTGCCAGCGGCGTATGCGCTCTATGCTCGACTCGTAGTAGAGCAGACCGGCCGCAGGATCGCACAATTCGTACAACGCATCGACATATATCTTGCGGTAGTCGTCGAAAGCGAGCAGCTTGCCTATCAGCGGCGCGACCGACGTATCGCCCCACTCCAACGGCGGGTGCCGCGCCGAATCGTCCTGCACGCCGCACGACGACGACGTGCCGAGAGTGTTGTCGTAATCGTAAGGGATGAAGAAAAATTCGTAACGGTCGGGATCGTCGGAGTTGAAATATATGTAGAAGTTGTTGGTATTGTTCCAATAGTCGTCCCACATGCCCACAGCGACATTGACGGCATAGGTGCGCAGCAGCAGTTCGACGTCGCACACCTGCGCGATCCAGTCGTGGAAATCGCGTCCGCTGCGTGAGGTAAGCTGCCGCATGAAACTAAGCAGCTGCGCCTTAGCCGCCGCGAAGTTCTCGGTATTGGTTTTCAATTCATAGGTGTAGTCCTGGCCCGAGCCGTCGTCGAAGCCTATGCGGGCATCGGCGTCACGGTCGAAGTTGAGCGAAGCGCCGTAGCGGCACTTCCACAGATTGTGACGGTGGGAGCCGAAACGCTCCTTGCGCATCTTGACGAAACGGTCGTCGACCGCCTCCAACATCGCGTATACTCCGTAATAGGTTTCGGCGGCGTCGCCCTCGACACGCAGCCATAGGCGGCAGTAGCTGCTCATGGCGGCCGTCCACACCCCGTAGCGGCGGAACAGATCGTAGCAATATATCTCGCGGCAATACGAGCTGTCGTCCTTGAACCACTTCAAATGCAGCTTGCGCACGCCGCGCACCGTATGCACTTCGTCCTTGACGAATTTGTGAAGATTGAGCATGAAATGGCAGTGGTTCCACTCGGTGTGCTCGCCGCGATGCGAACCGCCGCCCTGCTCGGGACGACGTCGCGACGTGTTGCCTTTGAGGCGAAGTCCGGCATCGGCTATTTCATAGCGCTCGCCCTTGGTCGTGAACTCCGCACGGCAACGTATATACATGTCGGTCTTGTTGTTGCTGTCGTACTCGGCCAGCAGGGCGTTCCACTCGTCGAGAGGCACCGTCACGCGTATCTCCGGCAGTGCCTCCATATCGAAGACGAAGTCCCGCTCGTCGCCCCACTCCTCGCCGGGCAGAGGCTCGACCGGCTCTCCGGGCAGCTCGGGATCATCCGGCTCGTCGGGCGGCTCGGGAAAGACTAACGTCCGATCCTCGCCGCAACCGACCGTCAGTATCGTCGCCGACAATATCGCGAAGATATATCCGAATAGACGCATAAACGCTGAATTTCTTTTCGACTTTTTCTTTGCCTCGGCAACTCGCATGCGGGCGGCACCCGGCTCGAAGGAAACGTGCAAATACTTAATATTCGCGGCAAATATAGCCCTTTTTATCGAATCCGCAAACCGCCCTTATTCATGGTGGTAGGGTTCGTTGTTGATGATCGTGCAGGCGCGATATAGCTGCTCGGCGAAAATCGCCCTCACGATCTGATGCGAGAAGGTCATCTTCGACAGCGACATGCAGGCATCGGCACGTGCATAGACATCGTCCGAGAAGCCGTATGCACCGCCTATGACCAGCAGTAGACGCTTCAAACCGCTGTTCATGCGCTTCTGCAACCACGACGCGAACTCCGTCGACCGCATCTGAGAGCCTCGCTCGTCGAGCAGCACGACATAGTCGCCGTCGGATATCTGTCGGAGTATAGCCTCGCCCTCGATCCGCTTCTGCTGCTGCGCCGTGGTAGAGCGCGTAGTACGCACGTCGGGCAGCGTCGTTATGGCAAAGCGCAGATAATGGCTGATCCGCTTCGAATACATCGCAACCAGCGCACCGACCTCCGCCGAGTCGGTCTTGCCTATGACCAACAGCTCGACCGTCATAGCTCGATGTCGCTGTTCCACTCGCCGTCGGCGTCGCCGTAAATCACCGGACGAGGGTCGCCCGTCGATTTAAGCCACTCGTAGGCCTTGTACATATTGTATCCGTTGCCCGAGTCGTCGCCGCCCAGAGCGAAAGCTATCACGCACGTATGGTTTCGCGCACGGCCGTACATGGCCTTGACACGCGACAGATACTCGTCCGCGAGTTCGGGATCGTTCGACGGCGTACCGCCCACGCTGCGGTCGAGATGTCTGTCGGGCGCGTTGATCGAGGCGCGGTCTATTACGTACATGCCCGTCGCGTCGCACAAGTCGTAGAACCATGCCGGCTGCGGATAGTCGGGGCACAACGTATTGACGCCCTTGGCCTTCAACGCCTTGATCTGCGTCTCGGTGGTGCGGCGGTCGGCGGCGGCATTGTAGCGCTCGCGTTTGAGTGTCAGCGGTGCATCGAAGCGGACGATGCGGCCGTCGGCGAACTCCGTGCGGCCGAATCCCACCCTCAGCGGTATATACTCCCTCAGAATGCCGTCGCGCTTTACGTACAGCATAACGTCGTAGAGCAGAGGCCGCGCCGGCGTCCAACGGTTTTCGTTGGTATGGTATATATACGGGCTGAAACGCAGCGTGTCGCGGCCGTGGCCGGCGACGGTTATGTCGTTGACGCTGTACTCCAACAGCTTGCCTGCGGGCGAGTATATGTCGAAACCGATGCTTGCCGTCTCCTCGAAGTCGAACGAGTTGTCGACCACAACGTCGAGCTTCAATATGCCGAAGCGCCTCAGCGAATCGGGTTCGAGCGATATCGAGAAGTCGTAGATGCCCAGCCGACGCTGCGCGAAGATGTAGCTGCCCGAGAACGGGTCGCGCCCGACAGGCTCGATACCCCGCTGCAACTCATCGCACGACGGTCGCGTATAACGCACCCTCAGCACGTTGCGCCCCTGCACCAGATAGGGGGATACGAACAGATCGGCCGGCGTCAGCGCATCCTCGACATGCGCCGCCTCGCGGCCGTTTATATCGACCGAATATGCCCAGCCGACATTTTCCAGATGCAGATAGGCGTTGTAGTCGTTCCACGATGCCGGCACGTCGAACTGCTGCTCGAAGATCATCTTGGCATCATCCCCGCCGCCCATAGACACGAGTGCAGGCGAGATGTCGATATACTTCTCGATATTGTCGCGCACGCCGCGACGGGCGTCTTCGCGTTTGTCGTATGTCACGAACTCGGCTCGGTAGACGCGGGCGGGCTGCGCCGCCACGCCTGCCACAGCGAAGCCAGCCGTAAGCAAAAGGGATATGTATCGGTACGTAGAGCTTAACATGGCACTCTCTTTTATTCGGAAACAAAGGTATAAAAAACTCGTCAGAGTGCAATCGTTTATAATTTTTTTAGTAATTTTGTCGTTCGTATCGCATGCCGGTACGAGTTTACGGAAAAACCCGATAAATACAAGCAGAAGTTATGGAACATACGAGAATAGCGGCTCTGCTCCGCCGGGAGGGCGGATCTGAGCAGGTTACCGTCAAGGGTTGGGTACGCACCAAGCGCGGCAACAAGAACGTGGCATTCATCGCCCTCAACGACGGATCGTGCGTCAGCAACATACAGGTGGTCGTCGACCTTGCCAAGATCGGCGAGGAGCAACTCAAACCCGTCACGACTGGTGCCTGCATCCGTGTCGACGGACGTCTGGTGGCATCGCCCGGATCGGGTCAGGGCGTCGAGGTGCAGGCCGACAGCATCGAGGTATACGGCACGGCCGACCCCGAGACATATCCGTTGCAGAAGAAGGGACACTCGTTAGAATTCCTGCGCGACATAGCCTATCTGCGTCCGCGCACCAATACTTTCGGTTCCGTACTGCGCATACGCCACGCAATGGCTTT
>OFGO01001080.1_pt1 | contig 21983 bp, 18 predicted proteins | sample 1521761 | NCBI WGS metagenome assembly OFGO01 (sample SAMEA3504128, study PRJEB24116) | mouse gut metagenome | biome: mouse gut; feature: mouse-associated habitat; material: faeces | place: Denmark | collected 2011
ATTCATGCCTCTTTGCTTTTTGATTTTTTCATAAGCGACATTGATTTGGGTGAATTTTTCTTCTGCGGCTTTCCTGACATCTTCTCCCAGGTGCCCTACTTTGTCGGGATGATTTTCGACGGCCATTTTCCGGTAGGCTTTTTTTATTTCTTCTTCGGTGGCTGTGCTGGTAATTCCTAAAATCCGGTAGGCTGATTCGAAATCATCGTAGTACATGGATTTTATGGAGACAAAGGTGGAATTGCTGATGCCCAGCATATTTGAAATTTGTTCAAGTATCCGGATTTCTGAACTACTGACATTTCCGTCTGCTTTTGCAATACCAAACAGGAAATAAAGTAATTGGGTACGTGAAGGTCCGTCCATATTATCGCGGATCTGGTTACATACCTTCTCCAACGGAATTTCCCGGTTGCATAGTTCTTTGAGCATAGACATCGCTTCGCGGGTGGATTCTAATCCGAAATTCCGTTTTAGAAATTCTTTGACAAAATTCAATTCCGACCGCATGATTCGTCCGTCTGCTTTCATGACAGCCGTGGCTAATACTGTCAGACTAAACATAAAATCACCTCTGCCTCCGTAAATTGATGGATTTTCGTGTTTGTAGGGATTGTAATCAGATTGTGCCGGATTTATAATTTGTACGTTATCTAAAGCAGAACCGATAAACATGCCTAAAAGTGCTCCCAACGGTCCGCCGAGTGCAAATCCTAATCCTGCTCCGATCCATTTACCATATTTTGCCATGTGAATTATTTAAAAATTGTTATTTATGTTGTTTTTCATCATTGAGTTGCGGTAATATTTTCATCAATTGTTCCAGAATCAGGTGGATACGGTCATTGTGAATGATAAAATCGGCTTGCCGGCATTTAAAGGTATTGTCCAACTGATTGCGGATGCGTTCTTTTACCTGTCCGGGGGTTGTCCGGTCTCTATTCACTACTCTGGAAATCCGGAGTGATTCGGGGGCGGTGACACAGATGACAGAATTGAAAAATGTGCCGAGACCTGCTTCAAATAAGATGGCCGATTCAAAAAATACCAATTTGTTATTTTGTTGCAGACTCCATTGCCGGAAATCTTGCATAACCTTGGGATGGACAATGCCGTTGATGGTTGACAATGCCCGGGTATCATTGAAAATGAGATGCGCCAACCTCGGCTTGTCTATTTGTTCCTGCGGAGTATAAATTGTTGTGCCGAACTGTTTTTTTAATTCCTTCCGGATTTCCGGATGAGTATTCATTAGATGGGAAGCCTCCTTGTCTGCAATATAGACCGGATAGCCCATATGTTTGAGTATCCGGGCCACAGTACTTTTTCCGGAACCAATACCTCCAGTCAAACCTATTGCCTTCATATTATTTCTTTTCTAATATATATTCTACTTTTAGAGGGGAATAGGTTAAATTTTTGATGAATTTAGGAGCTTTTGATACTTTTATTTCCAGAAAATTTGTATTGGAGTTTTTCGGATAATCAATGGAAAAAACAAAATCCTGCTCGTTTACTTTGTCATATTTACTCAGTCCGATTTCATAACTGATATTGACATTGGGCGGGAATAACCGGATGTTCATAAAATCAGGCACATGTAAAGGTGTGATTGGTATGGTATGTTTGGCTTCTGTAAATTGTTCTACTTCCAATAGTATTTCAGCGGATTCTTCATTGAAAGTACAGTCTGGCGGAGCAAGCAATTTCAATTTGCGACTCGTATTTTTACTCAATTCTTTCAGATGCAGCGGAGCGGTTGTAATGTATTTTATTGTGTCGATGACAGAGGCCGGCCCGCTGAGCCATATGCTGTCAGGGACTGTTGTTATATGGGTCAATATATATTGTCTTTTTAATGTATAATCTAGTGTCGGGTGTATGGCCACTTTTTTGTGTTTGGCTACTGCAAATTTGAATCTGATTTTTTCCGGATATACTTTCAGGAGTTTTATATCAGGATTAATTTGATTTTTGATTTTGTCTTTTATATCCCCTGTATTCAGCGTATATTCAAGAATGCCTTTGTTGGGTTGTATATGGTCTGTATAGGTACTGACATTAAAGGTGATTGGCAGGAAGGAAGTTTTGAGGCGGTAACCCAGCAAGGTAAATCCTTTTGCTTTCACTTCCAGTTGTAATTTGGCGGGTAATTTCACGACAGGAAATTTTCCTTCCGGAAAGTTAGTATATTTGACCGGATAAGTCAGCTCTGCCGAATAGTCTTTACTGAGAGCATTCAATAGCCATAAGATAGAGGCGATAGCTACACAAATCAGATAAGAGACGATGTTTTTGCTTAAACGGATCTCTTTTGTTTTTTTTATTGTATGTGAAATTGCCTGAATAAGAGACATAACTTAGAGCGTAGGAGTAATAAAGAAGAAGGAGTATGATATGTGCCGGAAGTAAACCTTTGCCACATCTTCATACTCTCTTTGTCGTTTTATTTTGCCGGTACGGCGTCGGTCATATCTTTAATCACGGCTGATTTGTCTATTTTCAACCGGTTCTGACCTTCAACTTCCATGATGATATAATAGTCTCCGATTTCGACTACTTTTCCGTAAATACCTCCGGTTGTTACGATTTTATCTCCTTTTTTCAGGGCATCCCGGAAATTTTTCAGTTCTTTTTGCCGTTTCATCTGCGGACGAATCATAAAGAACCAGAATACTACAATAATCAGGATTAAAGGCAGAAAGCCCATCAATCCTCCTCCGGTTGTTGTTTGTAATACAATCATTAAAGTGTTCATAGTTTTGAGTGTTAATTTAATTATTATTTGATTTCTCTTGTTTATTCTGTAACATTAGCCGTAAAACTCAGAATGGTTTGTTTTTCCGGAATGTTTGCAAATATACAGATTTCTTTGTATTGTTTGCCGTATCTGCCTGCTGAGTTGAAAGTAATTTCTATTTTTCCTTCCTTCCCGGGCAAAACAGGAACCTTGTCATAATTGGCAATCGTGCATCCGCATCCCGTTTCTATCTTTTTAATAAACAGATTGGATTGACCCGTATTTCTGAAATGAAAGGTATGAGCAACTTCTTCTCCCTGGATTACGTTTCCGAAATTCCAGTCCTTTTTTCTCCATTCTATGCTGGTGTTTTCTGCCTTTACATTTGTTTTTTTCTCCTGACAAGAGAAAAATAATATGAAAAGAGGCAGTAAAAAATATAAAGTTCTTTTTTTTGTTTTATTTCCCATAGTCACACCATTCACTGAAATATTAGAATATCAGATGTTTAACAGAATAATTTTTGTCCCGGATACTGGTTAAGACTTCTATACCTATTTCCAAATGCTGTTTAACGAAATTTTGGGTAACTTGTTTGTCTGAATTTGCGGTTTTTATTCCTTCCGATATCATGGGACGGTCGGATACCAGTAACAGGGCACCTAACGGAATCCGGTTTGCAAAAGCAACCGTGAACAAAGTGGCTGTTTCCATGTCTACTGCCATTGCCCGGGTAGTACGCAAGTATTCTTTGAACTTGTCGTCGTATTCCCACACCCGCCGGTTGGTTGTATATACAACTCCTGTGTAATATTGGCGTTCGTGTTGTACGATGATTTTGGAACAGGCTTTTTGTATACTGAATGCCGGCAGGGCTGGTACTTCGTGGGGCATATAATCGTCGGAGGTTCCTTCGCCTTTTATTGCTGCTATAGGCAGAATATAATCTCCTACCGCATTTTTGACCTTCAATCCTCCGCATTTGCCTATGAAAAGAACGGCTTCCGGTTCAATGGCCGAAAGAAGGTCCAGGATGGTTGCCGCATTGGGGCTTCCCATTCCGAAGTTAATCAGGGTTATCCCGTTATGACAGACATTGGGCATGGTTTTGTCTTCCCCGATAATGGGTACCTGGTAAATTTCCGAAAATAATTCCAGATAATATTCAAAATTGGTGAGCAGGATGTATTTGGAGAAATCTTTTAATTCCCGGCCGGTATATCGTGGAAGCCAATTGTCCACTATTTCTTTTTTGGTTTTCATATTTTAATTCTCCGGTGTGAAATTAATCCGTAATTTACTTTTCCTATCTTTGTATGCTTTTCGGCATAAAATTAGAATATAATCGGCAAACAACAAAATGAAAACAGAAGTACAGCTGGAAGAACTTAAAAATATAAAGATTGAGGATTATACTTACGGGCTTCCTGAAGAAAGGATTGCAAAGTTTCCGTTGGAGCAACGGGAAGCGTCCCAATTGTTGGTTTATCAGGAGGGCCGGATAGACAGGAAATATTTTACTGATGTCGGGGAATTGTTGAAGCCCGGACAGACCCTTATTTTTAATAATACGAAAGTCATTCATGCCCGTATTTTTTTCAGAAAGCCGACGGGAGCGGTTATTGAAGTATTTTGTCTGGAACCGGAGTATCCGGTTGATTATGCACAAAGTTTTGCATCCCGGAGTGAATGTACCTGGAGTTGTATGGTAGGGAATCTGAAGAAATGGAAAGAAGGTGATATAGAATGCCGTTTCAGGTATAAAGAAAAGGAATGCATTCTGAGAGCTGAAAAGCAGGAACGGATGAACGGAGAAGTGATTGTCCGTTTTAGCTGGAGTGACAGATTGTCGTTCAGCGAAGTGTTGGAGGCCTGTGGACATATCCCGATACCTCCTTATCTGAACCGGGATTCCGAAGCATCGGACGAGATTCGTTATCAGACCGTTTATTCCAGGGAGGAAGGGTCTGTGGCTGCTCCTACGGCAGGCCTGCATTTTACAGATGAGATTCTGGAAACTATCAGGGAAAAAGGGGTGCGGACAGCCCAATTGACATTGCATGTCGGAGCCGGAACTTTTCGTCCGGTAAAAGCTGAAACCATCGGCGGACATGATATGCATACGGAACATCTGATTATTTCCCGGCAGTTAGTGAAATGTCTGAAACAGAAAGAAAAGGAAATGATTGCAGTGGGAACAACTTCTGTCAGGACATTGGAAAGTTTATACTGGATGGGCGTTAAAAGGTTGGAAGGAAAGGCAGAATTTTTTTCTTTGGAACAATGGGAAGCCTATGCTTTGCCGTCGCATTATACTCTGCGGCAGGCAATGGAAGCCTTGGAAGGATGGTTTGAGGAGACAGGGCAGGAGGTGTTGAAAGCACATACTACCATTATCATTGTGCCGGGTTACCGCTTCCGGGTATTGGATGCTATGTTTACCAATTTCCATCAGCCCCAAAGTACGCTTTTGCTGCTGGTTGCTGCTGCTGTAGGAGAAGATTGGCGCAGAATATACGATTATGCCTTGGAACATGATTTCCGTTTTCTCAGTTATGGGGACAGTAGTTTTCTGAAAATAAGAACTGATAATTAAGCGATAAAAGAGGAAGTTATTATGTTGGAACTGACGTTACCGGCCTTTGAATACAAAGTGAAGAGACAAAGTGGTTCGGTGATGATTTTTGATATTATCCGTAAGAAATATGTTGTGTTGACTCCTGAGGAATGGGTAAGGCAGCATGTTGTTCATTATTTGGCAGAAGTGAAAAAGGTTCCGGTAGCTCTGATTGCCGTTGAGCGTGAAATTGCTTTGTATGGATTGCGAAGGCGGTTTGACGTAGTTGTATTCAGCCGGCAGGGAGAGCCTTGGTTGCTGGTGGAATGTAAGGCCCCATCAGTATTATTGACCCGACAGGTGTTTGACCAGGCGTTCCGTTATAATATAACCCTTGAGGCTCCGTATGTTGCTGTCACCAATGGAGTAAAGCATTATTGTGGTAAAATCGAGCCGGCCCGGGGATTCGTTTTTTTGGACGATTTCCCGGAATTTTTGTCTTGATGGCAGAGAATCGGGATGTTCCAAAATTCTTTTCGGACAGGTGAGCAGGTATCTGAGTCTGATGAAAGGGGTTTTGAAGATTTCTGTTTAGCGGACTAAAGTACTGCCGGGCAGGATATGCTCAGAGTCTTTAGTCTCATCAATGGCTATATATTAATCCGTTCCTGGAAGGTGTGTCTGTTTACTTTTAACATCAGAAAATCAGACGGGTTTATTTTTCTCTTGGCTGAAATATTGATTCAGCAAATCGAAAGCGGCGGCAAAAGAACTGATCTGATTTTTCATTACTTGTTCTTCTGCCGTTTTCAGGCTTGTCTTCTGGCTTTGATAGAACCGGTTGCGCAATTGCTCGTTGATGGTTTCATACATCCAGTATTTAGCTTGTTCGGCGCGGCGGTATTCGAAATAGCCGTTTTGCTGGGTTTCGCTGCAATAGTGCAGGATGTGTTCCCAGATGGAGTCAATGCCTGTACGTTCGTAGGCAGAGCAGGTCATCACTTTCGGCATAACGCCCGATTCGTGGGGCGGGAAGAAGTGCAGGGCCGTCTGTAATTGTGCCTTGGCGAGTTCCGCCCGTTGGATGTTGTTGCCGTCCGCCTTGTTGATGATGATGCTGTCGGCCATTTCCATGATACCGCGTTTGATGCCCTGCAGTTCGTCGCCTGTTCCCGCAAGCTGCAGCAACAGGAAGAAATCGACCATCGAGTGGACGGCGGTCTCGCTCTGCCCCACGCCTACGGTCTCAACGAATATGTTGTTGAAGCCGGCGGCCTCGCAGAGTACAATCGTCTCACGGGTCTTGCGGGCAACGCCGCCGAGAGAGCCTGCCGACGGGCTGGGACGCACGAAGGCGCGGGGATGGACCGCGAGGCGTTCCATGCGTGTCTTGTCGCCGAGAATGCTCCCTTTGGTCCGTTCGCTCGACGGGTCTATGGCAAGGACGGCGAGTTTTCCTCCGTCTTTAAGCACATGGAGTCCGAAAACATCGATGCTCGTGGATTTGCCTGCGCCCGGGACCCCCGTTATTCCTATGCGGCGGGAATTGCCTGAGTAGGGCAGGCATTTCTCTATGACTTCCTGCGCGAGGGCCTGATGGTCAGGCGCTACGCTTTCAACCAGCGTGACGGCACGCGACAGGATCGTTATGTCGCCTTTGATGATGCCCTCCACCATTTCGGCCGCCGAAGGGAGGCGACGGCGTTTTCGGCGCGTGAGATAGGGATTGACGGATGGCGGCTGCGCCACGCCTGAGTTGACGTTGAGGCCTTTGAAGTCTTCGTGGTTTTCGGGATGGTCCATTGCAGAATCGGTTGTTAGGGGATGACTTGTCCGGCTACGCGGATTATCATCGATGATGATGACGGATCGTTTGTTATGAGTGTTATGCGCGCGTTCAGCGGCATGTCGGCGCGAAGTTTGCGGGCGTCGGCAATGACTGTCGCCTCGGTCTTTTTCCCGGGAGCTATGCGGGTGCTCTTGAGCTTGATGTCAAGGGCCGGATCGGCGGTGAACATGCGGCGTATCAACAGTGGCGATTTGCCGCTGTTGGTGATGGTTACGGTTCTTGAAACGTCGGCTCCTCCTGCCTGGATTTTCCCGAAGTCAAGCGCCTGCTCGCTGAGGGTCACTACCGGCGCGTTGGCCCGCTGTTTTTCTGTCAGTTGTGAAAAGTCTTCGTTGACGATGACCGTTGTGGCTATCGGCGTTCTTTTGTCGGGAGCGTTCTGCGGGTCGGGAATAATGATGAATCTGTCGGTGACCACTCCATAGTCGGGACAGCGTGAGGTGTAGGCTGTAAGTGAAAGTGTGCCCTGTTCGCCCGGCGCTATCACTTCGGGCCTGAATAGGGCGTTGATGTAGGGGGGCAGCGAATCGACCGCCGGACGGATTGAGTCGGTGCCCGGATTATAGATGTTGACGGCGGCCGCGAGGACATGTCCTTTCAGTGTCTGGCCGAAAGGTGTCATTGAATTGCTTATCCGCGCGCTTCCGGCATCTATGGGATAGCGGGCCGAGAGGGTTGCCGGGGCTCCGATGACCGATCCTTTTATCAGAAGATGCTGCGATCCGCAGTTGGTGTCGATCTTTATCTGTTTCATGAATTTGCCGGGGCGCCCGGTGGGATCGTAGGACACGCCTATGGAGAGGGTGTCGCCGGGAGCTATCGGGGTCTTGGGATAGGTGGGGCGCGTGCATCCGCAATTGGCGCGTGCGTTGAGCACGACAACCGGTTCCGTACCGGTGTTGACGGCGGTGAATGTGCAGCTGACCGCTCCCATATCTTCCTGAAAAGCTCCGAAATCGTGGGTCGTGTCGGTCCAGGTGAGTTTAGGCTGGGCCGAAAGGCAGAGAACAGTCAGTGCCGCGGCTGTCGCTGTGAGAAATCTTTTCATGATTCAGTTTTTTTGAGAATGGTGTTCAGGGAATTATGACTCCGGTGAATTTCAGCGAGAGACGTTTGGTGCCTTTGGCGTTTGTCTTGACCTTGACCTCGCGGCGCAGTTCGCCCCGCCGTCCCTTGGGGTTGAAGTTGATGACTATCTGGCCTGTCTTGCCGGGGGCGATGGGCTGGAGCGGATATGACGGTTTGGTGCATCCGCATCCCCCGTTGGTGACGGAGATTATGACAAGCGGTTCGTCACCGGTGTTGGTGAATTTGTAGGTTGCCTTGACGTTGCCCTTTGAAGCATGGATCGTTCCCATGTCGTAGGTGGTGTTGGCCAGGGTTATCTGAGGCCCTTTTCCGGCCGCCTGTGCCGCAACCGCGACCAGACAGGCAATCAGTATGAACAGATATTTTTTCATCTTGATGGTTATTTGATGCAAATTTACAAAAATCGTCACATTATACAATACATCAAAAAAACAACGCCGGAAAGACCGGCGTTGTTCCATATATTTCGATATAGTCTATCGCGGATTATTTGCCCTGCGAGAGCTGTTCCTTGAGAGCTGCGAGAGCTTCGAGGTCGCCGAGGGTGGCGCGTTCAACCGGCTGGTTGAGCATGGGAGCTGCTTCCTCACGCTTGGCGGCACGTTTTGCCTTGCGCTGTTCGTTGCGCTCTGCCTTAGTGGCGTCTTCGTGGATGCGGCTGTGTGAGAGGATGATGCGCTTGCTGTCCTTGTTGAATTCGATCACCTTGAAGTTGAGTTTTTCGTCAACCTTAGCCTGCGAACCGTCTTCTTTAACGAGGTGTTTGGGAGTAGCGAAGCCTTCAACGCCGTAGGGAAGAGCGATAACGGCACCTTTTTCAACCATTTCGATGATTGTTCCTTCGTGAACGGAACCAACGGTGAAGATGGTTTCAAATACGTCCCAGGGGTTCTCTTCGAGCTGTTTGTGGCCGAGAGAGAGACGACGGTTGTCCTTGTCGATTTCGAGAACCTGAACATCGATGTCGGCACCGATCTGAGTGAATTCGCTGGGGTGTTTGATCTTCTTGGTCCAAGAGAGATCGGAGATGTGGATGAGTCCGTCAACGCCCTCTTCGATTTCAACGAATACACCGAAGTTGGTGAAGTTGCGCACTTTAGCTGTGTGCTTGGAACCAACGGGGTATTTGGTTTCGATGTTTTCCCAAGGATCGTTCTTGAGCTGCTTGATGCCGAGGCTCATCTTGCGGTCCTCGCGGTCGAGGGTGAGGATAACGGCTTCAACTTCGTCGCCAACTTTCATGAAGTCCTGAGCAGAGCGGAGGTGCTGGCTCCAAGACATTTCGCTAACGTGGATAAGACCTTCAACGCCGGGGGCGATTTCGATAAACGCACCATAGTCGGCCATAACGACTACGCGGCCGTTAACTTTGTCGCCAACTTTGAGTTCGGGATCGAGAGCGTCCCAAGGATGGGGCATGAGCTGCTTGAGACCGAGTGCGATACGTTTCTTTTCGTCGTCGAAGTCGAGGATAACGACGTTGAGCTTCTGGTCGAGCTGGAGGATTTCCTGCGGATGGCTTACGCGGCCCCAAGAGAGGTCGGTGATGTGGATAAGACCATCAACACCACCGAGGTCGATGAACACGCCATAGGATGTGATGTTCTTAACGGTGCCTTCGAGAACCTGACCTTTTTCGAGCTTAGCGATGATTTCGCGTTTCTGCTGCTCGAGTTCAGCCTCGATAAGAGCTTTATGCGACACAACGACATTCTTGAATTCCTGGTTGATCTTTACAACCTTGAATTCCATGGTCTTGCCAACGTAAACATCGTAGTCGCGGATGGGGCGTACGTCGATCTGTGAGCCGGGGAGGAAAGCCTCGATACCGAACACGTCGACAATCATGCCGCCTTTTGTACGGCATTTGATGAAGCCCTTGATGATTTCGTCTTTTTCCAAAGCCTCGTTGATGCGGTCCCAAGAGCGGGCAGCACGGGCCTTGCGGTGTGAGAGGATAAGCTGACCTTTCTTATCTTCCTGGTTTTCGATGAAAACTTCTACAGTGTCGCCAACCTTGAGGTCGGGGTTGTAGCGGAATTCATTCATGGGGATGATACCGTCTGATTTGTAGCCGATGTTAACCACAGCCTCACGTTTGTTGAGGGCGATGATGGTACCTTCGATTACTTCTTTGTCCTTAACGGTGTTGAGAGACTCGTCGTAGGTCTTTGTGAGCTCTTCGCGAGTCTTTTCGCCCTGAGCATCTCCGTTCTCATAGGCTTCCCAATCGAAATCTTCGATGGGCGAGTTTTTTACTTCTTCAGTCATTTAAATAAGTTAATAAATAAGGTTAATTAAAGCGCATTTCCCACCCACGCACGGGCGCGTGAGGGCAAATGCGCTGCAAAGATAGCTATAATTTTCTATTCCACAATTATTTCGGAGAAAAAAGCTGTGAGTTTATCACCACGATATGGTGATGTCGTCGACGGCATAGTAGGCCGGCAATGAGTATCCGTAGCCATTGTCGGCACCTCCGGCCTGGTTAAGACGCAGTTCGACGATCGGGCCGAGTTCAGAGAGGTTGTCCCATTTGATCCAGCGGTCGGGGACATATTCGGTGGTTGCGAATGTCATGGTCACGGTGCCAACTTCGTTTCCTTTGGCATCGAAGCCGGTGGCATAGTAGGTCACGTCTTCCGACAGAGCCGGGCTGAGGGGATTTCCGGAAACGGCAACGGAGTAGAAATAGCATGTGGAGGTCACATACAGGCTTTCGACCGTACGAGCTTTACCGTCGGCGAACTTGAAAATTGGCCGTCCGTCCCCGTAGGGATATACAAGGTCGAGATAGCCGAAAGTGGTCAGGAAGTTGTCGGAGCCATTGTTTCCGCCGCCTGTTGTGCTCTCGCCTGTGATATTGGGGTTGTAGACATAGAGGTCGTAGGTGAAGTATCCATAGGAATCCTGATCGAGGGAGTTGGCATTGTAGGAGCTTACGAACCAAGGATATCCCCATCCTCCCATAAAGCCATCGGGGCCTTCGGTTGTGAGCTGCGTGGTCTGGTCCACCCACATGTATCCGCTGTTCATCAGCGATGTTGTAGAGGTGGTTCCGGGAGCATAATTATGGATCGAGAGAGCGTCCCATTCGGCACCTTCAAAGGTCAGGGTCACAAGGTTCATAGCTTCGACCTTCAGCTCCGTCATCGTGGAGAGGTTTCCTTTCAGGCCTATGAGGGTAATGGTTCCTGAGGTCTCGGCATAAGTGTTGGCGGCAACGGGGGCGGTCACTGTCATCTCAGAGCCATTGACAGCCACTCGCCATCCGTCGGGCTTTGTGAATGTGAGTTTGTCGATACCATTGAGGGTCAGCTGGTAGGTCTTTGTATCACCATAGTTGAAGCGACCTTCCGGCCCATTGATCAATATAGAGATCTGCTGGTTCTTAGGCACCTGTATCACGCTGCCGTTGGCGAGAGTGAACTCAACATAGTCGTCGTGGGAATTGTCGATGCCCGAGAAGATAGAATCGCCGTCCACGCCCTGAGCCACGACACCGGTCGAAGTCCAGGTCGAGCCGCCGTCGGTCGAGATCTCCCACTGATGAGTAGCGTCGTTGATGCGCACCTCGGGAGCAATGGCATCGCGTCCATCCTCAGCGTTAGCCTTAACCATCTGTCCGCCTACGGTCAGGAACTCATCGTCGAGAGTCCAATACCAGTTCCCGTCCGAGTGTTGCTTCACGGACACAGCCGGAGCATTGACGCCATCAACGCCGTTGCGGATTACAGCTTCCGTTCCGTTTGAGAATGTGATCTTGTATCCATCGGCGTTTGTTGTCACGTCGGTCACATATACATTACTCTGCAATGCATCCACTATTTGCTGTAGCGCCGAGATATTGGTATTGGCCACTGTGACGGCTTCTTCGAGTGCTGTCACGCGCGAATCAAGATCGTCGACCTTGTTCCATAGATCGTCGTCATTGTAACATCCGGTTGTTCCGGTGGCCAGCGATGCAGCCACGAGTACTCCGGCAAGGATTCTGAATGTTCGTTTCATTTCGTTGTTATTAAAAGGTTAAAAAATAAAAGTCCGCTGCAACCTCCCGGGGCGCAACGGCACAACAACGAAAATCCAAAGCCGGACAGGCATCACATCTGCGGAGTCCGGCAGCATGGGATGAAAATCCGGTTTTGATTTTCACCCGTACACCCGCAGGCGGCAATCACAAAGGCAAAAGGCAGGTCTTCTGGCTCGTCCGGAGGATTGCCGCCTTCCCGGCGCATTATGGCACCAGTGGCTTTTCAGCAAGCTCCATCCACCGCCTATAGGCGCGGATAATAATGGACTTACAGCAACGGGTATTGCCGCAGATTCACACTGCGTTCCCTTTTCAGACCGGGAATCCGGTCACCAATTGCGATGCAAAAATACGAAAGAAAAGCAATCTTAACAAATTTTTGCTAACAAAAAGAAATTGTTTTAAATTTGCCACCATGAAAGAAAGAGTACTGATAGTTACGAAATTTTACTACCGTCGCGGCGGTGACTGCATATATGCGTTGAATCTTGAGCAGATGCTCCGGCAACAGGGACACGAGGTGGCTGTCTTCGCCATGGACTATCCTGAGAACAACGGCAGCGAATGGTCCGCCTACTGGCCATCCGAAATCAGCTTCAGCGGAGGTGCCGGACAAAAGCTGGCGGCTCTGAAACGCACTCTCGGAACGGGCGACGTGAAAACGTGTTTCGACAGAATACTGAAAGATTTCAAACCCGACATCGTACATCTCAACAACATCCATTCCTATATCTCTCCGGTTGTGGGGCGCATGGCTCGTCAGGCCGGAGCAAAAGTGGTCTGGACACTCCATGACTACAAGCTTCTCTGTCCGGCCTATTCATGTCTGCGCGAGGGACAACCATGCGAATTGTGCTTCCATTCGAAATGGCCTGTAGTGCGGACAAAATGCATGAAAGGCTCAATGGCGGCAAGCGTAATAGCATTTATCGAGGCCCGACACTGGAACCGACGCAAGCTGGAGAGCGTGACCGACGCATTTGTCTGCCCAAGCGGCTTCATGGCCGAGAAGATGGCTTCCGGCGGCTTCAACAAGAATAGGCTGAAGACCCTGTGCAACTTCATAGCACCGGAGATGGCCGAACGCTATCGCAAGATCGACAACACGACGCCACAAGAGCGCGACTACTATTGCTACGTGGGGCGCCTGTCGGAAGAAAAGGGCATCGCCACTCTTCTGAAGGCCGCTTCGGAGCTGCCATACAAGTTCAAGGTGGCCGGCGACGGTCCTCTGGGCGATGAGCTGCGCCGCAAGTTCGGTGCTTGCAGCAATATCGAATTTCTCGGCATGCTATCCTCCGAGGATGTCAAAACGCTGCTATATGGCGCACGTTTTTCCGTGATGCCATCAGAATGTTATGAAAACAATCCGCTCGGGGTGATCGAATCATTCTGCGCCGGCACCCCCGTAGTGGGCGCTTCCATCGGCGGCATTCCGGAATTGATCAATCAAAGCCGTGGAATGACATTCCGCAGCGGCGACGCCGCAGATCTGGCCAAAGCGATCAACAAAGCGTGGGCCACGGATTACGACCGCGCGGAAATACAACGGGGAGCCCTCATTGAGTTCTCCCCGGAGAAGTATTATCAGAGATTGATCTCCGAAATTTACCGTTGATCATTATTTCATTCCTGATCCTCTTGGGCAGCACCCGGGCGTTTCCAACCGCGACGCGGACGTATCATAGGATCGTCCTTGCGCGGCAAAGCCGGTTTTTTCCCCACAAGCATCTTCAGGGCATGCTCGTTGCGACGGCGTGCAAGGGGATTCTCGCTGTTGTCAGCTTCGGACTTGAGAGCGTCGGGAGCTAAAGGCTTGCGGCGGTCTGAGAAGATGGTGCGGTTGCGCGGCGAGGCGGCTTTCTTGCCACCAAAACCCTCGCGACGGGCTTCGGCACGCCATTCGGAGTCGGCCATACGGCGCGGTTTCTTGCGGTCGTCCTTATCCTTATGTTCCGTCCGGATCGATCCACCCTGCGCACGGAACGACTTGTAATCGCCGTCGAAGATTATGTATTCGCGCAGCTCGCATTCCAGCGCACCGTTGTATAGCGGCAGTTTCACAGAAGGGCTGAGCCCTATCTTGCGGAAATATTCCTCACGATAGCCAATGATCCATGCATGATAGCCACGGAACACGTGCTTGAGCTTGGCTCCGATCATGGCATACAGGCCATCCATATCGTCGGCACTGATACGCTCGCCATAGGGAGGGTTAGTGATCATCACACCGTCGGCAGGAGCGTCAGTCCACTGCGACAGCGGCTTCACCTGCAGATCTATGTATTTTGCCACACCGGCGCTCTTGGCGTTTTCGGTAGCTATGGCGATAGCTTTCGGCGATATGTCGGCTCCGATTATAGGATGCTGGACGGTACGTTCGGCTGAGTCGTCATTGTATATGGAATCGAACAGATCAGCGTCGAAGTCGGGCCATGCCTCGAATGCGAAACGGCGGCGATAGATGCCGGGATTGATTCCGGCAGCGATCAAAGCGGCCTCAATCAGGAATGTGCCGCTGCCACACATGGGATCGACCAGGGGACAGTCGCCTCTCCATCCGCTCTTCAGGATTATACCGGCGGCGAGCACCTCATTGATCGGTGCTTCTGTCTGGGCCACACGATAGCCACGTTTGTGGAGGGATTCGCCGGAAGAATCGAGCGAAACGGTGACGCGTTCACCGGCTATGTGCACGTTGATCATCACATCGGCATCCTGCAGGCGCACACGCGGACGGCTTTCGGGACCGAATTTGTCGCGGAAATAGTCAACGATACCATCTTTGACCCTGTAGGTCACATAGCGTGAGTGGGTGAATTCCTCGGAATTGGACACGGTGTCGATGGCGAATGTCTTGTCAAGCGACAGAACTGAGCTCCAGTCATATTCCTTGATCAGGGAATAGAGCTCATCGGGATCGGCAGCGGTGAACTTATAGATAGGTTTCAGAATACGCAAAGCTGTGCGGCAACACATATTGGCGCGGTAAAGAATCGCCAGATCTCCCTGGAATGACACCATGCGGCGTCCCGGCTCCACATTTTTCGCTCCTATCGAGCGAAGCTCTTCGGCCAACACATCTTCCAGTCCCTGAAAGGTCTTGGCTACCATTTCAAACTCTTGCATACTCATAAAATCAAATATCGCGTTTATTATGGCGCAAAGTTACCATTTCCGACGCAAAAATACAAGCATTTCGGCCCATAGAGGGTGGCTGTTCAAAAAAGAGTTGCAGAAACCATCGGGAATTTGTAATTTTACATCTTATTAGCGACAATCCACCGCAGAGACACCTTCCATCACCAAAATGAAACAGCTGCTGCCAATAACCCTATCCATAGCCCTTCTGTCGGCCATCTCCTGCTCCGGTGGAGCAAGCCACGGCGACAATGCAGAGCCGATGGACATCGGGGATTTCGACCTCGACACGGACAGCGTCAGCCTCTATGACAATCCGCTGGCCGAACTGCCCGAACCCACGATACCGATGCCGTTCAAGCGCATGGGTAACTACGCCAAAGTTTTCAACGACAGCAACTACATCCATTGGAAGGAGGCCGAGCGCATCGGTCTGTCACCGCTCACCGACACCCGTTCCCACTGGAATCTGAACGTACCGCTTGAGAAGATTGCCTCCTGCAAGGACTTCTACGTTGAGCCGCTGACTTATTCACGTCCCTACCTGATCCCACAGGCAGCCGCGATGCTCCACGAGATAGGACGTCGCTTCAACGACTCGATAGCGGCCCGTGGGGGCGGCGATTACCGCATAAAGGTGACGAGCGTACTGCGCACGCCTGAATCTGTGGCGCGGTTGAAACGTCGCAACCGCAATGCGGTCGATTCGTCCGTCCATCAGCTTGCCACGACGTTCGACATCTCCTATTCGCGGTTTGCATGTTTCAGCGACCGCAAACCCCGTGCCATGGCCGACCTCAAAGGCGTTCTTGCCGAGGTTCTGCTGGCTATGCGCGACGAGGGCAAATGCTGGATCAAGTATGAGATCAAGCAACCGTGTTTCCACATCACTGTCCGTGACCAAAACAAATAGCCATGACCGATCCGAACCTTACAGACCCAACCGACAAGCAGACCCCGTCCACCCCTACCCGGCCTAAAAAGCCGCTGTGGCGCAGACTGATCCGATGGATCTGCCTGAGCGTGATCATTGTCATGGTACTGCTGGCCGCAGTTGTCACAATAGGCTTGTGGTATCTCACGCCGGAACGCCTGACACCGCTTGTCAACCGATATGCCAGCGAATATCTCAACGCCGAGGTCAGAGCCTCCCGTGTGGAGCTTACTTTCTGGTCCACATTCCCACGTTTCGACATTGCTGTCGACAGCCTTGACATCGTGAGCCGCAGTCTTGACGGCCTCCCGGAAATGGAGCGCGACAAGCTACCGGCCGATGCCGACTCCCTTCTGAGCCTCGAACGCTTCTCGGGTGGGATCCACGTCATGAAAATACTGACAGGCGACGTTGAGCTCTACGATATCGAGCTGACCAATCCGCGTGTGAATCTGGTGGTGGCCAACGACTCGATCAACAATTTCAACATCGTGCCCCCATCGGAGGAATCGTCCGAGCCCTCGGCAATGAAGATATCCTTCAACCGGTTTGCGCTTAATGGATCGATGCCCGTGCGCTACCGCGCCCCGGCCGACTCCATCGACTTCACCCTGACATTGGACCGCACGGAGCTTTCCAACGAGACATCGCCGCTCTACGACATAGCCCTGTCCGGCAACACCGGAGCCAGGATCTCCAGCCTGAACATACCCAAAGTGCCGTTCAGCATCAACGGCAAACTGACTCTCGACATCAATGATCCGCGCCAGATCGAGCTATCCGGTTTCACGCTGGCCTTGCTTGGCTTCCGCGCCGAATTCAATGCGAAGATCAACATGTCGGACGACTTGCTCGTGGACCACTTCGACATACGTCTGCCACAAGTCGAAGTGGCGCGGCTGTTAGACTTGCTGCCGGAGAAAATGACCGGGCCTCTGAGCAAAATCGACACCGACCTGACCATCGACCTCGCGTTGCGGATGCTCGAGCCCTATCGTCCGGCATCCTCGTCGGGACTGCCTCGCGTGCAGACAGATATCGAGGCCAAGGCATCGCGGCTCAACTTCGGCCAGATGCACCTGACGGATATCGACATGTCGGCCTCGGCGATGATCGACCCCGATGATCCCGACCGCTCAACCATCGACATAGAGCAACTCAAGGTGATAGGAAAAGCCATGGGATTCAAAGTGAGCGCAAGGATAAGCCAGCCAATCTCCGACCCTTATGTGGAGGGCAATTTCAGCGGCGGACTGTCGTTCGACCGCTTGCCGGCGCAACTGCTTCAGAAGCTTCCGGCCACGATCCACGGTTTGCTGCGCGGTGACGCCGATTTCCGTCTGCGCATGAGCCAGCTGACCCCCAAGCAGTTCCACCGCGTGAAGATCGACGGCGAGCTGAGCCTGACCGATTTCAGTGCAGCCATGAACGACGGCACCGCCGACACCTATATCCACTCGGCCACTTTCAATCTCGGCACCAATTCCCGTCGTCAGTATGGCGACAATCTGGTGGACTCTATGCTGACGGCATCGCTCAACATCGACACAATATCGTTCCGTATGCCCGGTCTGCAGTTGGCCGGACGCGGCCTTTCGGCCAACGTAGGATCCAAGAACGTCGGCTCGTCGTCCGACACCACTCAGATCAACCCCATCGGAGGTTCAATACGTGCCGGACTGATCACCCTCAATGCCGACAGCGCCAACACGCGAATCCGCCTGCGCGAGGCCGTGGTCGGAGGATCGCTCCGCCGCTACAACAGCGATGCACGCAGTCCGCAACTCGATCTTCTGGTACAGGCCCGGCGAATGTCGCTGCGCGATTCGCTGATGCGTGCCAGCGTGAGCAATGCCCGGGCCACTCTGCGACTGAATCCGCGCACACGCCATCAAGTCTCGCCGCGATTGCAGGCTCGGATCGACTCCCTGGCCGCCATACATCCGGAACTGTCGACCGATTCGCTGACTACTCTGGCTCGGAAATCGCTCCGGAGAACCCGTTCGCACAATGCCGGCATGGACGAGCGAGAGAACATTGACTTCGGCGTTGACAACTCACTGGCATCATGGCTGCGCCTGTGGCAACTGTCGGGAACGCTGTCGGCCGACCGCGCACGATGCTACACACCGCTGTATCCGGCACGCACCTCGCTGACACATCTCGACATGTCGTTCTCCACCGACTCCGTGATCCTGCGCGACACCCGTCTGGAGACCGGCAAAAGCGACTTCACAATCAATGGCTCGATCCACAACATATCCCGAGCGCTGACATCACGCGTTGGTTCGCCCATCGACATTCGCTTTGATGTGGAGTCCGACACCATTGACATCAATGATCTGACCGCCACCCTGATCCGTGGCGCAGCCTATTCCGAAGGCCTGACTCCCGAAGGCATGGCAACCGACGATGACGACAACGACAACATCGACCTGCCGGAAACCGCCGATGACACCGAAGTGGCTGCCGTGGTGATCCCGTCAAACATCAATGCCGAACTGCGCATGAAAGCCCGTCATATCCACTACGGTGACATGTGGCTCGACAACTTCGACGGCGATGTCAACATCTACGACGGGGCCTTGTCGCTCGACCGGCTGCAGGCATTCACCGACATGGGCTCCATGCAGCTGACAGCCCTCTACTCCGCACCCACACGCCACGACATCTCTTTCGCCGCCGGCATGAACATAGCCAAGCTCAATCTCCACAAGGTTCTCGGCATGATGCCGGAGATCGATTCCATTATGCCTATGCTCAACTCCGTGGAGGGCATAGTGGATGCAAAACTTGCGCTGACAACCGATCTGGACTCGCTGATGAACATCCGCTTCGAAACACTCGACATGGCTCTGCAGCTCTCGGGCGACAGCCTTGTGCTGCTCGACTCCGAAACGTTCCGCACCGTGGCCAAATGGATGCTCTTCAAAAACAAACAACGAAACATGATCGACCACATGGACGTTGAAGTAATGATCCACAACGGCTGGCTCGATCTCTATCCGGTGGTGTTCGACATGGACCGCTACCGCCTCGGCATTGTAGGAAACAACGACATGAACCTCAACCTCGACTACCACGTGGCCGTTTTGAAATCGCCGCTGCCATTCAAGTTCGGAATCAACATAAAGGGCACCCCCGACGACATGAAGATTCGCCTCGGCAAAGCCCGTCTGAACGAGAAATCAGTGGCCTCACAGCGGTTGCTGACCGATTCTATCCGCGTCAACCTGCTGTCGGAGATCCGACGCACTTTCCGCCGCGGTGTGCGTAAGGCCGGGACCACGGGACTGAAGATGCAACGTGCAGCCCACTCATCGGCTGCCGGCGACGACGACCTCGACACCCTGTCGGCCGCCGACTCCGCCGCATTCATCCGCGAGGGGCTGATTGAGGCGCCCGAAGGCTACATTGACCCCGAAAACGCCCCGGCCGACGGATCGTCAAAGCCTGTCGGCAATCCGGCGAAACCCGACAGCAACGCCACAATCCCTTCATCAAAAAAGAAACGCTGAACAATGTATAATTCCGCCATTCAACGATACCTCCTGCGCCAGTCCCAGATAACACTAACCCCACGTGTAGCTCTGATCGACATGGACGGCACGCTCTATGATTCCATGCCATCCCATGCCCGTGCGTGGCAACAGATGATGCGCGAGGTGGGGGTAGAGGTGCCGATCGACGACTTCTTCATGTTTGAGGGACGCACCGGTGCATCCACCATCAACATCCTCTTCAACCGCGCTTTCAACCGCGATGCCACACCCGACGAATGCAAGCTGCTGTACCGGCGAAAGACCGAGCTTTTCGCGGAAATGCCGCCAGTCAAGCCCATGCCCGGTGCCCGCGAGTTCCTGGAGTTCATGCAGCAGGCCGGAATACGCCGTGTCCTCGTCACCGGATCGGGGCAGCGCACTCTGATCGACCGCCTTGAGCGCGACTTCCCCGGGGCTTTCTCCCCCGACTTGATGATCACCTCGCGCGATGTGACCCACGGCAAGCCGGATCCCGAACCCTATCTCGCTGCCATGCGCATGGCCGGAGCGCAGCCAAACGAATGCATAGTGGTCGAGAACGCGCCTCTTGGAGTGGAATCGGGCAGTCGTGCCGGAGCATTCACAATAGGCGTAACCACAGGGCCAATCCCGGCAGAAGCTCTTGAAGAAGCCGGTGCCGACATCGTGTTCCCATCCATGCCCTACTTCGCCGATAGCCTACCAATGCTGATCTATGGCATGATAACGACAATGAACAACTATAACTGACCAAAAACATTCACCCCCCGACATGTCCGACACCTCACTGATATTCACCGATTGCGTGGCATCCTCTCTTGCCGGCATCATTGAGAAAGAGAAACCAAAAGGCATATTCATCATCGCCGACAGCAATACCTCACCGCTGATAGCTCGTCCGCTGATGGATAATTGTCAAGCTCTCGACTCCGCACGGCTGATAACTGTCGACGCCGGTGACGAGAACAAAAACATTGATGCCCTGGCCTCGATCTGGAGCCGGCTGTCAGCTGAAGGCGCCACACGTCATTCCATGGTGGTCAACATAGGCGGCGGAATGGTGACCGATATGGGAGGATTTGCTGCCGCCACGTTCAAACGCGGAGTGCGATGCGTCAACATACCCACAACCCTGCTCGGAGCTGTCGACGCGGCTTTAGGCGGCAAAACAGCCGTCAACTTCGCCGGACTCAAGAACGAGATCGGAGTGTTCGCCAACCCGTTGGCCGTGATTGTCAACGCCAGATTTTTCGCAACGCTCCCTGCTGCCGAACTGCTCTCCGGCTACGCCGAACTCCTCAAACACGCCCTGCTGGAAGGAGCTGACGCCTTGGCCGAGGCTCTCGACTTCGACCTCTCAAACCCCGACTACGACCGACTGCAACAGCTGCTCGAACGCAGCATAAAGGTCAAACAGCGCATAGTGGCCGAAGACCCCCACGAACACGGAATCCGGAAAGCCCTGAACCTCGGTCACACCGCAGCCCATGCATTCGAATCGCTGGCAATGGAAAAGGACTCCCCCGTACCCCATGGCCATGCCGTGGCATGGGGGCTCGTCGTCGACCTCGTGCTCTCGCGCATGCTCAAAGGTCTCGACACACAGATCCTGCACGCCGTGGCATCATACGTCGACACACACTACCCATCGCCATCAGCCCTTTGCTCCGACTACGACCGTCTCCTGCAACTGATGCGCCATGACAAGAAAAACATCACAGCCGACTCCATAAACTTCACCCTCCTGCAAGCCGCCGGATCGCCGGTGATAGACTGTGAGGTTGCCCCTGCCGACATCACCGCAGCCATCGACATCTGCCGCGATCTGCTCCATGCCTGATCAGCGACCGCCAACCCCCTGCCGCAACAGACCATAATCCCCCCTCGCCTGTAGGGACTACTCGGGGTCACCGCACTCCGTGCGGTTGGCCGAAACCATCAGCAATGGGATGACTCGGTTGATGCGAATCATCCCCTTCGCCTGTAGGGACTGCGGCATGCCGCGTCCGGAAAATACCCGGATAATCAATTCGTTTGCACGGATAAACGGAGCCGGACGCGCCATGGCGCCTATTCTTTACCCACAGAAGTCAAAACAGAATCAGGATTGTTATAAGATAGG
>OFGO01001082.1_pt1 | contig 21980 bp, 20 predicted proteins | sample 1521761 | NCBI WGS metagenome assembly OFGO01 (sample SAMEA3504128, study PRJEB24116) | mouse gut metagenome | biome: mouse gut; feature: mouse-associated habitat; material: faeces | place: Denmark | collected 2011
TGTTGGACTGGGGCGTGGGGGAGCGGGTGTCGCGGTTTTTGGGAGGACATCTGCGTTTGATGGTCACGGCTATCGCCATCCTGGTGGTGGCGGTGGGGGTGTTTACCGTAGTGGCGGGTACAATGACGGAACCATATACATTCCAATCCAACGATTCCATCGTCAGAAGTCTGAGATTAGATGCAGGGGAGTATAATGTATCTGCGGAGGGGGATTTTGAGGACAATTTTCCGATTTATATCTATAAGACCTCCAGTATCGAAGCGCTGATGGGAGAAAATACGATGCTGTATAACGGTCCGTTGCAGGGTGCTGTCTTTACAGTCCCGGAAGATACTGATCGGGTGTATTTCCGTTTTTTCGGCAGTGAAGGGGATGTCCTGCGGAAGGTCACTCTTTCTGACGGGAGTTTTGTCTCACTGGGCTATACCTTTCTTCCGGAGGTGGTGGTGTCCCGTTTGCACCGCGGACTGCTTTCCGACAACAGTTATTTGCTCCGTGTCCAGTTCATGAAGGATGCTTGGAAAATTGCTCAAAAGGCCCCCATCCTGGGTCACGGCCTGGGCTCGACGGACAACCTCTATCCGGCTATCCAGCCTTTTTACTATACATCCCGCTATGCTCACAATCACATTTTACAGGTTCTGGCGGATCAGGGGCTTGTGGGGACCATCCCCTTTTTAGTGTTTTTAATTGGCAGTCTCTGGCTGTTGATCAAGCGCCTGAGAGAGGAGCAGGATTCTCTGGCCGCCGTGCTGATTGCCTGCTGGGTGATGATGAACAGTCACAGCCTGATGGAGATCAATTTCTCCTTACAGCCATATCAGTGTTTCACCTTTGTTCTGCTTCTCATGCCGGTAGTGCTGTACGGAAAACCCCTGCGGGAAGGGGTGGTAAAGCTGGGCGGCGCGGCGGTGTGTGCCGTGTTCTGGGTTTATCTGGCGGTTTTCGGTGGATTGATGGGCCTTCGGCAGCGGGTTCAGTGGGAGTCCGCAAACCTGCGGGCTGCCAGCATGGAGCAGCTAATGGGGGCTTTGGACAGCTATGCCAAGCGAGATGTTTTTGATCCGGACCCCTACCGGTTGGAGTATGTGAATACGGCTCTTGAAGATACCGGGGGCATCTACGGAGAGAAGATGCTGCAGTACGTGGAGCAGATGCGCAATTCTGGCAGTTATCCCGCTTGTTCCGGATTGCTGAAGTACTATTACCTCCCCGCTGGGGACTTTGCGGGTCTGTTTGAGTGTTCCCGGGAGTGCCTGCTCCAACGGGTGTCCTATACGGATGTGTGGAATGACCAGGTGGCGTTTTATCGTGACGAGGTTCTTCCCGCCGCCGGTGAGGCGAAGGTGGACACGGTCGTGGAGGGCGTGCTGGCGTTCCAGGAGCTTCTCGCAGAGGTTAACCAGGACCGCATGGAGGAGATCATCCTGACGGCAGAAAATCAGGCCTTTGTGGATCTCGTATCCTCCGCGCTGGCGTCGGGCCTGTCCGGTGGAGAGTTGTACCAATATCTGCTGTCCGGCGGTATATAGAGACGGCGTTTCCTGCGAGAGCTGCAAGAATAAACAGGTTTTATCCAACTGCCCCTGAAATGACCACTTATGAAAGTGGTTATTTCAGGGGCTTCTCTTTGTAGATTTTGTCTTTTTTAATAAACCGCTTGCATTAAACGACGGTATGTGCTAATATAACACGGTAACTTGCAATGTAACTGTAACTAAAATAGACCACAATTTGACCACGGAAAGGAGGGGCGATGGATGCGGACCGGCGACAATATCCGGCAGCGGATAGATGGGCGTTTTGAGGCCAGATACATCAAAGGAAGAAACTCGGAAGGCCGTGCCGTCTACGGATACTGCTATGGGAAGACGCTGGAAGAGGCGGCCCGGAAGCGGGAGGAGGCCCTCCGGCGATGGGTTGCCGTCCGGGAGATGAATCTGCTGATCCTCGGAGCGGGGAGCCACGGCAGGGAGGTCCGGGAGCTGGCCGAGAGCCAGCGGATTTTCCGAAAGATCGCCTTTTTGGACGACGCGAAGCCCGGGGTCCTGGGGCCGTGTCAGAAGCTGGGACAATATGTGGAGAAGTACCCTGTGGCCATTCCGGCGGTGGGAAACCGGGCTTTGCGGATGCGCTGGATGGCGGAGCTGGCCCGGGCAGGCTTTATTCTGCCGGTGCTGATCCATCCGGGTGCCATGGTCTCCTCCAGCGCGGAGATTGGCTGCGGCACTGTGGTCTGCGCTCAGGCTACCGTCGGCGCCGGAGCAGAGATTGGGCGGGGTTGCATCATCTCCAGCGGCGCCACTGTGGACCGGGATGTAAAGGTGTCCGACGGTACATATATCGGCTGTGGACAGGCAGTCACCGCAGATATTCAGGTTGACCGGGAGGGAGTTTTAATTTATGGCTGAGAGACGGATTTTTTTATCCTCCCCCACGATGCATGGGGAGGAACAGATATTTATCAAGGAGGCTTTTGACACCAACTGGGTGGCCCCTCTGGGGAAAAACGTAGACGAGTTTGAAAAAGAGATGGCCGCATATGTGGGGGGAGGCTATGCCGCGGCCTTATGTTCCGGTACTGCGGCACTGCATCTGGCCATCAAGCTGGCGGGAGTGAAGCCGGGGGACAAGGTATTTTGCTCTGACCTGACCTTTTCCGCCACGGTAAACCCCGTCAGCTACGAGGGCGGGGAGCAGGTGTTTATTGAGAGCGAGCGGGAAACCTGGAACATGGACCCCCGGGCGCTGGAGCGGGCCTTTGAAAAATATCCGGATGTAAAATGTGTACTGGCGGTAAATCTTTACGGCACCCCGGCGAAGCTGGACGAGATTGCGGAGATCTGCGCCGCGCATGGCGCGATTTTCATTGAGGATGCCGCTGAGAGCCTGGGTGCCGCATATAAAGGCCGGATGACCGGCACTTTTGGGCAATATAATGCCCTTTCCTTCAACGGCAATAAAATTATTACCACATCTGGCGGCGGGATGCTGCTGTGCGGCGACCAGGACGCAGCCGCCAAAGCCCGCTTCTGGGCCACTCAATCCCGGGAGCCGTTTCCCTGGTATGAGCATCGGGAGATCGGGTACAACTACCGTATGAGCAACATTGTGGCCGGAATTGGCCGGGGACAGCTGCTGCATCTGGAGGAACATCTGCGGGAGAAGGAGCGGATCTACCGGGCATATGAGAAGGGATTTGTTGATCTACCGGTGCGGATGAACCCCTATTTACCGGAAAGCCGGCCCAACTTCTGGCTCAGCGCCATGACGATTGACCCCGGTTGCCCTGTGACGCCGGAGCAGGTGCGACTGGCTCTGGAGGCGGAGAATATCGAGTCTCGGCCCATCTGGAAGCCTATGCACCTCCAGCCCGTGTTCGCTGGCCGGGAGCTTATTGGAGTTGGGGACAACGTTGGCGAAGATATTTTTGCCCGGGGCCTGTGTCTGCCCAGTGATATTAAAATAACCGAAGAGGAGCAGGAGCGGGTGATTTCAGTTATTAAGGGAGTGTTTGCGTGATAATGAAGCACTTCCGCAGACTTGTCCGAAATGTTTTGCGTGGCTATAACCACGAAAAGTATTGGAAAAGAAAGATGTACCTCTCCTCTGATGGTGGAATCCTGTTGAAAAGGGTCTACTACTTTCTGTGGATTACCAAGGTAGAGGGACAAAACCATAGTTGGATGGGGACCGACCTGCACGGTGGAAGTACGTTTGCAGGAATCCCTGTATTACCACATGGGATTTCAGGGATTTATATTGCAAAAGAGTGCCGCATCGGAAAGGATGTAACAATATGGCAAAATGTTACGTTGGGCAAGAGCAAAGGGGCAGCTCCAGTAATTGGTGACCATTGTGTTATTGGAGCGAACGCCGTGGTTATTGGCGGTATCCGGATTGGAAACAATGTCCGGATTGGCGCCGGGTGTACGGTTGCGGAGAACGTCCCGGACAATATGACAGTTGTCCCCCCCCCCCAGATTTTTCCAGCGGCTTCCTGATTATCATGTTGATACTGGGAGAAAGGAATGTACATAAAGTTTTTTAAGCGACTTTTTGATATCGTCCTGTCTGCCTGCGCCCTGACGGTGCTCTCTCCGGTAATGCTGGTTGTGGCGGTGCTAGTGCGAATGAAGCTGGGCAGCCCGGTGATCTTCTGCCAGGAGCGGCCCGGGAAGGACGAAAAGATTTTCAAAATGTATAAATTCCGCACCATGACGAACGCCAGGGACGAGTACGGGGAGCTGCTGCCGGATGGGATTCGCCTGACAAAATTTGGCCGGCTGCTTCGGTCCACCAGCCTGGATGAACTGCCGGAATTGTGGAACATCTTAAACGGGGATATGTCCATCGTGGGGCCCCGGCCGCTGCTGGTGGAATATCTGCCCCGGTACAGCGAGGAACAACATCATCGCCACGATGTCCGGCCCGGGCTGACGGGACTGGCGCAGGTGAGCGGCCGTAACCTATTGTCCTGGGAGGAAAAATTTAAATTGGATGTGGACTATGTGGCACGTGCCATCCTTTTGCTGGATATAAAAATCGTTTTCTTGACGGCAGTCATTGTCCTACGCCGAAAGGGGATCTCTTCAGCGGGGTCCGCAACTCAGGAGGAATTTCGAGGAGTGGAGGAACTGATCGATGCCAAATGATACAAGTATCTACAATCCCCCAAAGCCGCTGGTTATTGTAGGTGCCGGAGATTTTGGACGGGAGGCCGCCTGGGTGGTTGAGCGTATGAATGAATGCGGCGATTTCTGGGAACTGCTGGGGTTTGTAGATGATGATCCCACTGTGCAGGGCACCATGCCCGGAGGTTATCCGGTTCTTGGAACAACCTCCTGGTTTGAAAACCAGACCCGGAAATTGTGGGTGGCCTGTTCTATCGGAAAAGGGGCAGTCCGGCGCAAAGTAACAGATAGAGTTTTTAAGCAGCCTAATATTTCCCCGGCATTGCTGATTGATCCCTCTGTGATTATTGGACGGGGTTCAGAAATTGGAGCAGGTAGCATTATCTGTGCCGGAACTGTATTGGCTATCAACTGTGTGTTGGGGGAACACACGATTGTCAATTTCAATTGTACTGTCGGACACGACACTGTTTTGGAGACGTGCTGTACGGTGCATCCCGGCTGTAATATCTCCGGCAAGGTCCATGTTGGGTGCTGCACCGATATTGGAACCGGAACGAAAATAATTCAAGGGGTTTCGATTGCGCCCGGAACGATACTAGGGGCTGGAGCCGTAGTGATCGGCAGCCTCGAAAGGCCCGGGACATATGTGGGTATTCCAGTCAAAAAAGTCAAATGAAGAGGCAGGGCGATTCATAACCAAAGTACACAGCTTCGCTTCTGCGGCAGAACGAAAGTGAATAACGGTTTATGACGATTCTCATTCTGACAAATAATGACGTCGGGTCATACCGGTGCCGGCGGGAACTGGTGGAATCTCTCTGTAAAAAATACCGCGTTAATCTTGGGAATTACTAGTTAGAGAGCTATCCGGAGCCGGAGTGGATAGCTTGTACCAGCTTGAAAAATTATTCTACCACGGCAAACCAAAGCAATTGCACATTTGGCAGAAGATTTTCTGCAGGAGCGGTATGAGAAACCGGAGGCTCTCCGTGCCGATCTCCCGAAGAATGCATTTTCCCCTTGCTATCATGATTGATTTAGGAAGAGGTATCGAAATCAATGAAAAAAAATGTGTGGATTATAAACCACTATGCGGGTCATATGTTATTCGACAAGGGTGGTCGGCACTATAATTTTTCAAAATACCTGAAGCAGGCAGACTATGAACCGGTGATTTTCTGTGCCAACAGCAAACATGGAAGAGCTGAGAAATTCTTTGATACACAGGACCTCTGGCATATTCACGCCGCTGAGGAAATTGGAGTGCCCTGGGTATTTGTCACGGCGCGAACCTATATGGGAAATGGGACGCAGCGGATCCTCAACATGGTCGATTTTTTCCGAAACGTGAAAAAGACCGCAAGGGAATATGCTGACAGATACGGAAAGCCGGATGTAATCTACGCCTCTTCGGTTCATCCTCTGACATTAGTGGCAGGGATTCAGCTGGCGAGATACTTCGGTGTGAGATGTATCTGCGAAGTACGGGACCTCTGGCCGGAGAGCCTTGTGTCCTATGGTATCGCTGGGCCATACAATCTGGCAGTTCTGGCTTTGCGGTGGTTGGAGAAGTGGATTTATAAGAAAGCCGATGCCGTAGTTTTTACCATGGAAGGGGCTTATGAATACATCCAAGAGTGGGGCTGGGAAAAAGTGGTCCCTTGCTCCAAAGTATTTTGTATTAACAATGGCGTGGATTTGGAAACCTTTAATTATAATCGGGAACATTATCAAATAAAAGATCCGGATCTTGATAATCCTGATATCTGTAAAATCGTTTATGTTGGCTCGATCCGCCAGGCAAATCCTTTGGAAATTTTGCTGGATGTTGCGAAACAGGCAGCAGACCCCAGAATTAAATTTCTTCTTTGGGGAACTGGGGACAAGGTATCCGCCCTGCAGCGGCAGATAGAGGATGAACGTATCGAAAATGTGGTCCTTAAAGGTTGGGTAGAAAAGAAATATATTCCCTCTATTGTCAGCCGTGCGGACTATAACTACGTTGGACCGGGAAGCGCCGGTATTAACCGCTTTGGCATCAGCTATAACAAACTCTTTGAATACTTCGCCGCCGAAAAGCCCCTGTTGATGTGTCTGCAATCTAAATACAATCCTGCGGAGCAATTTTCCTGTGGGCTGATTTGGCAAACACCGAAGGAACTGCAATCACTCCTGAAAGAACTTCCTTCCCCTTCCGTAGACAAGTACGCAGCGCTCTGTCAGGGTGCAAAGGAAGCTGCTAAAGAGTATGACTTTAAGAATCTGACGAAAAAGTTGCTAGCGGTGCTGGAGGGGACAGAGGAATGAGATTTACCTATCAAGCCTACCGGCAGCTACTGACCCTTCTGCGGGAACAGGGTTACGTCAATCGAAATTACTGCGATTATGAAAGCACATCCCGTTGCGTCATCCTCCGCCACGATATCGACACCAGCCTCAGCCAAGCAGTAAAGATGGCGGAACTGGAGGGCAAAGAGGGTGCAAATTCCACCTGGTTTGTCCTATTGCGGACAGATCTCTACAATGTCTTTTCCAAATCTGGACGGGAGGCTCTGGAATATATCCGTTCTCTGGGCCACGAGATCGGCCTGCACTTTGATGAAGCGTCCTATGTTCCGGCCCTGAGGCCGGATGAGATGGTTCAGAATATCGTAAAGGAGTGTGAAATCCTATCCGCACTCTTGGAGGCCCCAATCTCTGCCGTCTCCATGCACCATCCTTCCAAATCTACATTAAAGGCAGATTTTAAAATACCCGGTATCGTTAATTCCTACGGAAAGACCTTTTTCCATGACTTCAAATACTGCTCTGACAGCCGCCGGAGATGGCGGGAGCCTGTGGAGGAGATTATTTGCTCCAGAAAATATGACCGCCTCCACATCCTGACCCATGCTTTCTGGTATCACGAGGTGGAGGAGAGCATTTCCCAGACTGTTGAAAGTTTTGTTCGTGCGGCCAATCGGGAACGCTACCACCAGATGGCGGAGAATATTACGGATATCCACTCAATCATTGGCCTAATTTCTTGATGGCTTGAGTTTGAAACTATTCTATCATGAGAAGGTATTAGATCATATGGCAGTTGAGGAATTACACCGGGCTTTTTTTCACAGCCTGCATACGGAGAGACTTTTCCTGCGGCCCTTGATTTTGGAGGACGCAGAAGCTATGTTTGCCTATACGTCCCTTCCAGAAAGCTTTCGTTTCCTGCGGCGTGAACACCACCAATCCATAGAAGAGGATAGAACCTTTATAGAAAACGTTTTGGAAGGCTACCGTCTGAATCGGGAATTTATCTGGGGTATTTGCTTAGGGGAAAGCAACCAGGTCATTGGAACCTGCCGGATATTCGATATTCTTCCAGAAGAGGGAAGTTGCGAGGTCTCATATCTGATCCATCCATCGTTTCAAGGGCAAGGGATTGCTTCTGAATCTGTTGGAAGACTAATTCGTTATGCTTTTGAAGAACTAAATCTCCAGCGAGTATTGGCCCGGTGTGCTGCGGAGAATACCGGTTCAGAAAGAGTGATGCAGAAATGCGGGATGACAAAAACAGGAACTCTACTCCATTGCACAGAGATGAAAGGCGTGCTGTGGGATTTCCATCTGTATAACATTCAAAGAAATGGGGACACATGATGAAAACAGCCATTCAGCAACCCCACTACTTCCCGTGGGTAGGCTACTTCGACAAGATGGCAAAAGTGGATACTTTTATTTTGCTGGACAAGGTTCAGTTGGAAAAGCGGTCACAAATGACCAGAAACCGTATTATTGCCCCTAACGGAGAGATTAGATATTTAACTATATCGGCAAATCAACATGGCCATCGGGAAAAAGCTTATCGCGAAATCCCAGTGTCGGCAGACCCCGGATGGAAAACCGCCAATCTCTCCCTGCTCCGTGAGTATTATCGGAAAGCGCCCTTTTTTTCCGAGGTTATGCCGTTAGTTGAAGAGTATTATAAAAATGACTACCCCATGCTGTGTGATTGGACTGTTGCAAGTATTCACTTGGTAAAAGACCTATTGAAAATTCCCACTCGGCTTGTTTTGCAAAGTAGTCTCCCATATAGAGGAAATGAAAAAAAATCTGATTTGATTTTGTCGCTCTGCCAAGTTGCTGGAACCGACATATATATGGCCGGCCGAGGTGCATCTATGGCCTATCTGGACCAAACAAGTTTTAAAGAACATGGAATAAAGATTGTTTTTCAGAACTTCCAGCCTCCGGTTTATCCACAGTATACCTCAAAAAAATTTATTCCCGGTATTTCAATCCTGGATATGCTGTTAAATTGCGGTATCGAAGAAACCCGCTGTGTCTTCTGGGAGAATGTAAATAGTTCTCGTGAAATCGACAAAGTGTAAAACAGCAGACATGTTAAAAGTATTTTCCCACTTCGCTTTTTCAAAGGTTGCTGATTTGGAATACAGCTCTGAACTTGCTGAGATTGCGCGAAAGAATATGCAGACGCTGGGCTTATCCTGTAAGGTGTTCACAAATGTGCCACAGTCTTTAACGGATATGATGGCTACAACTATTTTTATCTTTTTAACCCGTTTCCCCAGGCCGTTATGGAAAGATTTGCGGGGAAATTGAAAGAAAGTGTCGCGCAAAACCCACGAAAGATCAACCTTATATATGCCAATCCACAGTGTTTGTCTGTATTTTAGAAAGCGGATTCTCTAGTCGGTGGGAGGGACTGGGAAAGCACAGGTTTTGTGTTATTACCAATCTAGTAAATGACAATTAAAAGAATATTCCTCACAACCGCAATTTTTAGCAAAACAACTTGTTTCTGTAGTCTGGACAGAAAATGGCGCCTACGAAATTTTTAAAGAGGGATGGACCTGCCTATGCAATTCATCGATTTAAAATCCCAGTATCAGGTGTTGAAAACCGACATCGACGCAAATATCCAAAGCGTCCTGTCCTCCGCCCAGTTTATTGGCGGGACTTACGTCAAAGAGCTGGAAACGGAGCTGGCCGCCTTTGTGGGGCGGAAGCACTGCGTTACCTGTGCCAACGGCACCGACGCCTTGCAGCTGGCCTTCATGGCCGCTGGGGTGGGAAAGGGAGACGCTGTATTCTGCCCAGACATGACCTTTATCTCCTCCACAGAGCCGGCGAAGATGTTCGGCGCAGCATCGGTGTTCTGTGACATCACGGCAGACACCTACTGCCTCAGCCCGGAGAGCCTGGAACGGCAGATCAAGGCCGTACTAGCAGAGGGAAAACTGACTCCCAAAGCTGTGGTAGCGGTGGACATTCTGGGTAATCCCTGTGATTATGACGCTTTGACTGTTATCTGCGAAAATTATGGCCTGACTCTCATTGAGGACGCGGCCCAAGGTTTCGGCGGTTCTTATCATGGGAAGCGGGCTTGTGCTTTTGGCCAGATTGCAACCACCAGCTTTTTCCCCGCCAAGCCCTTGGGATGCTACGGGGACGGCGGCGCAGTCTTCACTGATGACGATGAAACAGCCCGCCTCTTCCGCTCCCTTTGCGTCCATGGCAAGGGTCCTGGCGGGAAGTACGACAATATCCGGGTGGGAATGAACTCCCGGCTGGATAATCTCCAGGCCGCCATTCTCCTGCCTAAGCTCAAGGCCCTGCGAGAATACGAAATGGACCGGCGGCAGACAGTGGCCGAGCGGTACTGTGCGGCCTTTGCCGGAAAGTTCGTCATACCCTTTGTGGCAGAGAGCTGCGTGTCCGCCTGGGCCCAGTACGCTCTGCTGGCAGAAAACACTGCTCAACGGAACCGGATCATTGCTCACCTGAATGAAAAGGGAATTCCCAACATGGTTTATTACCCTACCCCTCAACACGCTCTGCCGGTGTTCTGGGATGAGCCCGTTTACGGCGAGACGTTCCAAAACGCCGACAGCTACTGCGCCCGGACGTTCTCACTGCCCATGCACCCCTACTTGGAGGAGATGGAGCAGAACCAAGTCATTGACGCGGTTTTGGAGGCGCTGTGATGGACAGCCTTTATTTTGTGCATGAGTCCAGCTATGTGGACGAGAGCTGCCAGATCGGAGAGGGAACGAAGATTTGGCACTTCTCCCACATTATGAAAGGCTGTAAAATTGGAAGGCGTTGCAACATTGGACAGAACGTGGTCATCTCCCCAGACGTAGTCCTGGGGGAAGGCGTGAAGATCCAGAATAATGTCTCGGTGTACACGGGCGTAATCTGCGAGGACGACGTATTTTTAGGTCCCTCCTGTGTGTTTACCAATGTTATTAACCCTCGGGCATTTATTGAGCGCAAGAGCGAGTACCGAAAAACCGTCATTAAAAAAGGTGCCAGCATAGGGGCCAACGCCACCATTGTCTGCGGCCACGACGTGGGACGCTACGCCTTGGTGGGGGCTGGGTCTGTGGTGACGAAAGAGATCCCAGATTATGCTATGGTCTACGGTGTACCGGCCGAGATCCGTGGATGGGTCTGTCGTTGCGGAAAACAGCTGGAATTTTCTGGCACCCAAGCTGTTTGCAAGAACTGTAAAATTCAATACAAAATAGATGAGGCCGGGAATACGGTCAAGGAGACAGGTTAAAATGGGCATCAAGGAAGAACTGACTCAAAAAATTCAAGACAAAACTCTGACAATGGGGGTGTGCGGCCTGGGGTATGTGGGTCTACCACTGGCGGTAGACAAGGCCAAACACGGTTTCAAGACCATTGGCTTCGATGTGCAGCAGGAAAAAGTGGACCAGGTAAACACCGGAAAGAACTACATTGGCGACGTAGTGAACGCTGACCTGGAGGAACTGGTCAAGAGTGGGATGCTCCGAGCAACCTCAGATTTCAGCTTTGTAAAGGACGTAGACTTTATTGCTATCTGCGTACCCACGCCCTTGGACAAGCACCAGCAGCCAGACATCAGCTATGTTCGGGACTCTACCATTGCCATTTCCAAACACCTGACCCGGGGCTCCATTGTAGTGCTGGAGTCCACCACCTATCCCGGCACTACCGAGGAACTGCTCAAGCCCATTCTCGAAGAGGGCAGCGGTCTCAAGTGTGGGGAGGACTTCTACTTGGGCTTCTCCCCGGAGCGTATTGATCCGGGTAATCTGATCTATAAGACCAGCAATACCCCCAAGGTGGTGGGTGCTGTCGGCACAGACGCTACCGAGATTATCGCCATGGTCTACCGAGCCATTCTAGACGGGGATGTAACCACCGTCTCCTCTCCCGCTGTGGCGGAGATGGAGAAGATCCTGGAAAACACCTACCGGAACGTCAACATAGGATTGGTCAATGAACTGGCTATTTTGTGCAATAGAATGCACATTAACATCTGGGAGGTCATCGATGCTGCCAAGACAAAACCCTATGGCTTCCAGGCTTTTTACCCCGGCCCCGGCCTGGGCGGTCACTGCATCCCTCTGGATCCCTATTATCTCAGCTGGAAAGCCCGAGAGTATGGCTTTCACACCAGCATGATCGAGGCGTCCATGATGGTTAACGACCGGATGCCGGAGTACACCGTGGAAAGGGCCGGGAAGATTCTTAACCGTTTTCGGAAAGCCCTGAATGGGGCGAAGGTGCTAGTGCTGGGCGTAGCCTACAAGCAGGACATTGATGATTATCGGGAAAGCCCTGCCGTCCGGGTACTGGAGGAATTCCGCAAGTCCGGCGCCAATGCGGACTACTACGATCCCTATGTCCCGAAGTACCGAGACGGCGACGTATGGTACATGGGTATCCCTGCGCTGACGCCGGAGGCAGTGAGAAGGTACGACCTGGTGTGCGTCACCACCGCTCACACGAAAGTAGATTATGAGATGGTATCCGCCTGCGGCGTACCGGTATTTGATTGTAAGAACGTATGCAAAAATATCCGAAACAGGGAAAATGTTGAGGTGCTGTAAATGGGCGGAACATTTTACGCCGAACCCACCGCTTTTCAGATCGGGAAAGTCTCCGGGGAGCTGACCGGTCTCTTTATGTACCGGGACAAGCTGGCGGGAGAAGCCAGCGCACGAGCCTTTCTCAACGATTTTGACCAAGGGGCGGCGGACTTCGAGGACTGCACCGGGTCCTACCGTTTTCTCGCCGTTTACCCGGACGGGCGTGAGCTCCGCTTCGGGGATAACGCCGGAATTATGCGCTGGTATATTCGGGAGGACGGGAATCCTCTCTCCACAAACAAGTGCTCCCCCGGATATTCCAACATATTCTGTCTCTCGCTGAGAAACGCCTCGGTGAATGACCGCACGCCGGATTACAACTCGATTGCCCAGTTCCTGCATTTCGGCTGCATTTATGGGACGGAAACCATTTTCCGTGCAGTCCGCCGGAGCGACCCGGAGAAGTATTATGTTTTGGAAAACGGACTCCTCGCAGAAAAGGATAAAAATCTGAAACCTCTGGAAGAGCTGGAGCTTCACGGCGACGCGCTGGAGGAACAGATGGCCCGGCTTGCCAAAGCCGTGGATGGCTGCGGCGGCATTGCCTGCACCATCACCGGCGGGACCGACAGCCGGAACATTCTCTCCCACATGCTCCACGAAGGCATGCGGCCCCTGCTGGACATCACCGGAGCGGATACCGATTTGGATGTAAAAGTTGCCCGCCAGATTGCGGAACGCTTGAATATGGAGTTGTTGTGGACTACAGATGCCATAGTAGGCGAGGACTGGATAGACGAGGCCATTCAAGCTGCTGACGGTATGACTGGTGTGTGTGGCATTTATCGGCTGAATAAAAAAGCCCGCGCGCTGAAAGAAAATGGGATTCTGCTGGAATGCGGCGGTCTGGCCGGGGAATTATATAAAAACGACTTCATCAGCTTTGATTATCCGTTTTACGGCGGAAAGCCCAACTGGAGGCGTTTCCTTTACCATATTGTTATGATCTACGGTTTCCCTTCCGGCATTTGTGGCCAGGCGATGCTCCCTGCTATCAACAGCCTTCCGGAACGTCTGATGCCTTGGCTTGCCTCCCACAACGGAAGCACCAAGTTCAGCGCTTATCTCTCGGCGGGACGCGAAATCATACAGGGAAGGGCTGCGGCGGTGTGTGCCATGAATTCCCGCTATTACATTCAATATACGCCTCTCATGGAGCGCAGGGTGGCCGCCATGCTCTGCCGCAGAAATCCCTACAGCCTGGAAAATCACGCCTATCCACGAGACCGGGTCTCCAACCTTTTCCCAAACATCAAAGATATCCGCAGCGTCACAGGCATGACCTTTGACACCCATATAACGCTTCGGGAATTCATGCATTACAAAAAAGCCATCCTACGAAGCAAGCTGGCCCTCAGCATCCGGCGGAATAAGGTCCGGGGCCGGTGGGATTCCTGTTTCCAGGCAGGGCTGTCCTCGCCGCAGTTCTACGCCGCCCTGGACCGTTGCAAAGCCCTAGGCATCCTCGCCCCGGAGGTGGCCGGGGACACAATTCCCGCTCCCATTGCCGACCGGGTTTTCACTTTAGGCTCCATATTATAGGCCGGACGAACTATTCAAATTATAGAGGTACTGTAAATGAAGAAAATCTGCACAGTAGTTGGGGCTTGGCCTCAATTTATCAAGTTGGCGGTGGTTTCCCCGAGCCTGCGCAGACGATTTCTGGAGGTGCTGATCGAGATCAGACAGCACTATGAGTGCAATATGCCCTTTGCTTTTTGAGGGCATAGACAGTTCAAGAACGTGGAGAGCAGAGATCTTGTGAAAGGTGTTCACTTCCATATCCTTTGACCTGGCTTGTCAGCCTTTCGGAGACAGACACAGCGCAACGAAGATTTCGGATCATATTGAGGAGTTTTTGGGATGACACAGGTATGTCACATCACCAGTGTACACAGACCAGAGGACGTACGCATCTTTCACAAGGAGTGCGTCTCCTTGGCGAAGGCCGGATACGACGTATATTTGGTACAGCAAGGAGAGAGCTATGAGAAAAACGGAGTTCATATTGTAGGCCTGGGGCAACCTCCCACCGGGCGGTTGAAACGGATGATCTCTTTCGCCCGGCAGGCCTATGAGGCAGCCCTAACAGTGAACGCGGATATCTATCACCTCCACGATCCAGAGTTATTGCCCTGGGGGCTGAAGCTAAAAAAACGGGGAAAGAAAGTGGTCTTCGACAGCCACGAGCGATATGTGGAACAGTTGCGAACAAAGGCCTATCTTCCAACCTGGACCGGGAGTCTGATAGCAACGCTGTATGGAGCCTACGAGCGCCGCATTCTCCGGCAGCTAGACGCCGCCATTCTCCCTTGTACATTTGAGGGGAAAAATCCTTTCCAAGGGATCTGTGCCCGGACACCTATTATCAGCAATGCTGCCGTCTTGGAGGAATTTTACCAGCGTTATAATCCCATCGCACCTAAGAAGTCTAACCAAGTTTGCTATGTAGGGGGACTTACAGAAATTCGAGGCATTACAGCCAGTATTCGGGCCGTCTCTCTGGCTGGGGCATCTCTGGCCCTGGCAGGGGCGTTCTCACCTCGGGGCTATGAAGAAAAATTGCGGTCAATGCCAGAATTTGCCTGTGTAGATTACAGAGGCTCTTTGAATTTGGAGGGTGTTGCTCATCTGCTTTTGGAGAGCCAGATTGGTCTCTGTGTGCTTCTAAACCGAGGCCAATATTGGAAAAGTGATACCCTTAGCATCAAAGTCTTCGAGTATATGTCCATGGGTCTGCCCGTTATTCTATACCCCAGCGTGTACAACAAAAAAATGGTAGAACAATATCAGTTTGGCCTCTGCGCGGACCCGGAGGATTTGGAGGCCTTTTCCGCCGCTATTCGCTACCTGCTGGACAATCCGGAGGAAGCCCAGCAGATGGGTGAAAACGGCCGAAGAGCCGTATGGGAGGAATTCAACTGGGGTGTGGAGGAAAAAAAACTCCTGACCCTGTACGAAGATATTCTGAAATAATCAGACAGGAAGTGTTGTTATGAAATATGCCCTCATTGGCTGCGGCCGCATTGCGATCAACCACATCAAGGCCGCGCTGAACAACCATTTGGAGATCTGCGCCGTGTGTGACGTGAAGCCGGAGGCCATGGAGGCTCTCCTGGCCAAGTACGGCCTGGAGCGGGACAAGACCATTCGTCGCTACACCGACTACAAGGAGCTTCTAGCGGTGGAAAAGCTCACGCTTGTCAGCATTGCCACAGAAAGCGGCATCCACGCCGAGATCGCCCTCCGATTCATCGACGTCGGGGTGAATGTTATCATTGAGAAGCCCATGGCTATGAATATGGTCGACGCAGAGGAGATCATCCGACGCAGCGAGGAAAAGGGCGTCAAGGTCTCCGCTTGCCACCAAAACCGTTTCAATGTGGCGGTGCAGGAGCTACGACGCGCCGTGGAGGCGGGCCGCTTCGGCCGGATCTCCCACGGTTCCATTCACGTCCGATGGAACCGAAACCGGGACTATTACGATCAGGCTCCCTGGCGGGGGACCTGGGCCCAGGACGGCGGCTGCCTGATGAATCAGTGCATTCACGGCATCGACCTGCTCCGCTGGATGATGGGGGACGAGGTAGAGGAGGTCTACGGTGTTACAAAGCAGCAGTTCCATGACTACCTGGAGTGCGAGGACATTGGCATGGCGGTGGTAAAGTTTAAAAACGGGGCCGTGGGCACCATTGAGGGCACCACCAACGTCTACCCTAAGAATCTGGAGGAAACGCTGTACCTCTTCGGTGAGACCGGCACAGTGAAGCTGGGAGGGACCTCCACCAACAATATCGACGTGTGGGACTTCGCGGACGAGAGCGAGACCGACGGGAAGATCAAAGGGCTTCAAGAGGCCACCAGCAATGTCTATGGCAACGGTCACACCAGTCTCTTTGCGGATATGATGGAGGCCATTGAGCAAAACCGCAAGCCTTATGTAGATGCTGTGGCGGGGCGGAACGCTCTGGAGATGATTTTGGCCATCTATCTCTCCGCCGCTAGGGGCAAGCCGGTAAAGCTGCCGCTAGCAGACGTGGCCAGCACGGATTTTACCGGGAAATTTTCCTGAAAAATTCAAAATAGGGAATGAAGGAGACAAATAAAGATGAAGGATACCGTGACGTTGAAAGAGCTGGCCGCCATCGCCGTCCGCCGGGGGCGTGGGGCCCTTATCCTAGGGTTAATTTTCGCAGTGCTGCTGGGTGGCTGGCGGGCCTGTACATTGATCAAGGCTTCCAAAAATGAGGACAACAGTCCTGAAAAAATTGAAAACCGCTATCAGGAGTCCTTAGAAGTCTATGAAAGTAGCAAGACCCGTCTAGAGACTCAGATTGCCCAAGCAGAGGCCCAATTGGAGTCCCAGCAGGAATACAATGACAAGAGCCTTCTAATGGAAATCGCCCCCTATAATAAGGCCGTTACCACCATAAATGTAGCCATCACAGATGTGGACGAAGGGGCTTTTCAACAGGTCTTTCGACTGGAAGACACCCCCATCGATTTTATTATTTCCAAGATCCAGAGCCAGTATATGGTCCTGTGGGATAGCCTAGATCTTCAGAACGCTCTGTCCTACACCCCCCGGATTGACATGGAAGACAAATACCTCCGGGAAATTATTACCTTGACCCTGGCGGATGGCGGCTGCTTAAACCTTACCGTCTCCGGCACTACTGTGAGTGAGAGTCACAAACTGGCCAATGCTGCTTACGATTGTCTTTTGGAGCTGCAGTCCATCATTTCTGAAGGAGCCTATCCCCATAGCTTTGCTCTGCTGGGTAATGTAACAAAAAATATTGTGGATGAAAATCTTGGTTCAGTTCAAATGGAAAACCTGAATAGGATTACTTCCTATACCAACAATATCAGTAACTTGAACAAACAATTAGATGATTTAGTGGAACCGGAACGGGACAACGGGACCTCCGTATTTACTATTTTCCTGTCTGCCGTGAAGTATGCAGTGCTGGGCGCCGCCATTGGCGTATTACTGGCCCTGGTGTGGGCTCTGGTAAGCTATGTCTTCCGCAGCCGAGCAGAGACCTCCCACCAACTGGAGGAGGGTCTTGCCATTCCATTCCTCGGCTCTACGGCCAGACCAACTGATATTTGGAACCGTCTGGCGGATCGGATTATTGGGGAGCGGATCTGGCCGGATGAGGCCCAGGCTCTCCTATACATTTCCAGTAATGCACAGGCCCTGCTTCCCTCCGCCGGGACCGTTGTGTTGGCCTCCACGCTGCCCCTTGATTCGGCGGCGGTTCAGCCCATCGCGAAGGCCTTAGGGGGTGAGAGTCGGACAGTCCGTTTTGTAGGCAGCGCAAATCGCAGTCCGGAGACAGCAGAAGCTCTGAAATCGTGCTGCTGTGTGGTACTGGCAGAGCGATCTGGAATTTCCCACTGGGACGCATTGATAGAACTGGTCACTCTGACAAAAAGCCTGGACAGCCCCCTAGGCGGCTTCGTAACACTGTAACCTCTGCAAGGAGATTTTATGAAACGTGTTTTAAAAATTGTTTCCGGCACCTGGGAGAACGCCAGCCGTGACAAGCGGGAGTTGTCCGTCTGCCGGGATCTGGGGATGGAGACAGTGGTGATGGCCAAGGGCCGACCAGGGGATTTTTTCCGGAAAGATGAGGTAGACGGCTTTCCAGTTTTTCGTTTTTCCACCCGCCCTCTGGGTCAGTACCGTTTTCTCATCCCACTGAACCGCGTACTTTCTTTCTTCATCTGGGGATGGCAGGCCCGGAAATTCCATGCGGACATCATCACCGGACACGACCTGGGAGGCCTGTTGATTGGGTATCTCTCCAACCTGTGCGGCCATCATAAAGCAAAATTGGTCTACGATTCCCACGAGTTTGAGATCGGGCGAGCCGCTAACCGTAATTCTTTTCAAGTCTGGGTGATTACCCAGTTGGAGCGGTTTTTGGTGAAGCGTTGCGCTTTTTCCATTATGGTCAACGACTCTATTGCCGATGAGATACAGCGTATTCACCGCCTGAAAGAGCGTCCCGTGGTGGCTCGGAGTGTGCCGCCATACTGGAAAGAGAATCTAACAGAAACGGCCTGTGTTCGAACGGGTTTTCTACGGGAACTGGATATGCCGGAAGGAACATTTCTGATTATGTACCACGGTGCTGTTATGGATTCCCGTGGCATCGAAAATCTGCTACGGGCGGTAGCTCTGACCCCAGATGTGGCGGCGGTTATATTGGGAAATGCTCAAGTGCCGGCCTATCTAGAATCTCTTCACGACCTGTGTGCGGAACTGAACATCGCAAAACGGGTACTATTCCATCCGGCAGTTCCCATAGATGAGCTGCGAAACTATGTTGGTGCGGTAGATGCTGGGATATGTACTATCTTGGGTCTTTATAAGAGCTATTATCTATCTTTGCCCAATAAATTTTTTGAAAATATCCAAAGTCTAACCCCGTTGGTTGCCAGTGACTTTCCGGAGATGGGAAAAATAGTCCATGATTACGGTATTGGGTTAGCGGTAAATCCAGAAAGCGTGAAGGATATTGCCGCCGCCATCCGCCAATTAAAGGATGACCGGAAGTTCTACGCCGCCTGTAAGGAAAACCTGAAGCGTGCTAAAGAGGACCTCTGCTGGGAAAAGGAACAGGCGGCGCTGAAGCAGGCATATGCCGCACTTCTGTAGCATATTCCCAAAGGCTGCACCAACTATGGAATTTGGAAGAGGGGGCGTTGCTGCTGTGCGTTTCCAACCGCATAAAATACCCACGACAATCCAGTTGAAAGAGATACCGAAGGGTTTTTACAATTTTGCCATCGGGCTCTATCTTCTGCATATGGCCCTGATGGCGGAACTGACCGCTTTTTTCCCCGCTGTTCTGATGCGTTTTCGGATGATATCTTTCCTGCTGGTGGCAGTCTTGGCATTGGCGGCGATTGCGTCCCGGGCACTACTCAGGGGAATTTCCCTACGGGCCATTCTGGTATATGCCGTTTTTCTTTTGATGGCGGTATCCGGAATTGTTTATCAACCGGAAAATCTCACATATGTGAAAGAGATCGTGTTTCAGGGGTACTTCATCAAATACGTCTTGCTATTTTCGGCACTGTTCCTATTTGAGGAAGATCCAGATGTTCGAATCCATCAGCTCACCGTGATCTCCCTGGCATCACTTTTAATGTACCAATACGGCATATCCCATGGAATGTTTCTGAACGAAGACGGGTTGCTTCATTACATGACCGTGGGTTATGGCTGCGCATCCTGGTGGGTCATCTGGACCCAGGGTATCTTTTATTATAAAAATAAACTTATCAAGCTGTCCTGCCTCCTCGTCTCCTTGTATTTTGCTATTTTCATTTTAAACTATGGAAATCGGGGCGCACTAGTGGTGATTGTGGTGGCGCTGGCTGTGCTTATGATGGTTTATATTCCCCTGAAATATTTGGTGCTGCTGGGTGTTGTAATTTTACTGGCTACATCTGCCGCTTTTCTGTTTCTCCAGCCCTTGATGGAACTGGCTGGTGATCTCCTGGGATTTGATCTGACACTGAGCCGGAATTTTCGGCTCTTATCCAATGGACTCCTTGGATATGATTCCGGCAGACTTCCGATCTATCGGGTTTGCTTTGAGGCGATTTTGCGGCACCCACTGCTTGGAAATGGTTCACAGGGAGATCGGGCCGCCACATTTGCGGCCCTTGAATATGCGTCCAATGCGCATAATGCTGTGATTGAGCTGTGTGTGAATTTTGGAGTTGTCTTCGGCGGCTTAATTTATGTATGGCTTTTATACGTAGGATTTCAAATGCTCTTCCGCTGTCAGAACAGAGATTGGCGGGCACTGTTTTTACCGCTTTACACATATAGCATGGTTATGATTTTTTTCAGCGGTGAATTTTATGAATCCGGCCATCTGTTGTCCTCGATCATTATCTATCTCACATATATCTCCAAAAACAGGTGTGTTGACCGCCAAAGAACCGCCGTCTGGATAAAACCGCGCCCCCTGAAAAGGAGTCTGGTCCATTCTCCAGACTTTCAGCCTGGCGGAGCAACCTATACCAAAAAGGAAACGAGGGATTGCCTATGAGGACAATGTGCATTAGAAACAAGGGCTATCAATGGACTGAGTCATCTGCCGGCTGTTTCCGGGGATATATTCAGCCATCTGGCTATCCAATTCCCCTTCGGGGGGAGGAGGCCCTGCAATATCTCTCGCGCGCGAACAGCTTCGAAGGCTTTCTCTCCTTGTTGAACGATCTAGACGGCATCTATGTAATCGCACTCTGGCAGGAGGACGGAACAGTCTGGGCTGCCGTGGACAGTACCCGCTCCATACCACTTTACTATTCTGCGGATGGCCGCTTTCTCTCCGACAGTGGGGCCGCCATCCGGGAGGCTTTAGAAATTCCCAAAGAGGCGGCGGATCGCATTGCCTTGGAGGAACTTTTTTACTCCGGCTTTATCGCCGGCTCCCGCACCGCCTATTCTGAGATTTTCCAATTAGATGCCGGACAGGCTCTAGACTGCGCCCCCTCTGGAGAGATCCGTACTGTCTACTATTACAAACATGCGCAAGCGGTTCACGATATCAGCAGAGAAGAGGCACTTGACCGGTTCCAGCAAGTCTCCGATGAGGCTTTTGACCGGATCATCGCCGCGATTGCAGGAAGACCTGTAGTGCTGTCCCTCAGCGGCGGCTATGACTCCCGATATGTAGCCTGTATGCTCAAACGCCGGGGAGTAAAAGACGTTTCCTGTTACACCTATGGCCGGACAGATTCTTTTGAGATCCAGCAATCCTCAAAAATTGCCAAAGCCTTGGGCTACCGGTGGACCTGCGTGGAGTACACAGATGAGCGGATGCGAGGTATTCTGGACAGCATTGGACAGAAATATTTTGAAGAATACTCCTCTTATGACTACGCTATGTATTTTCAAAATTTTCCGGCTGTGCGCTATCTCCATGAAAGCGGATGGATCAAACCGGGCAGTGTATTTCTTACGGGGCTGTGCAACGATATGCCCACCGGATACTATGAGACACGTCTTAAAAAGAATTCCTCCGCATGTTTTTCACTAAACAATTTTTCGGAGGCCGTTATGCCAGCCGGTGGATTTGAAAAACTGTCGGATAAAGGTCGGGAGGTCACCCTGTCCGTTATTGAGACACAACGGCAAGCCTTGGGGCTCTCCCCCGCAAACAGCTATCAGGACTTCGTCTCGGCGGTGGACTGCCCGGGCACGAAGCGGTGCATGATCATGGAGTCGTGGTGGAAGGCCGCGCGCTTGGCGTAGTAGGCGAGCACCATGATGCGCGGCAGGCGGCTGATGAGCGACAGCGCCGTGTGAATCTCATGCTCGGGGGAGCGGTCCTCGGCGCAGGGATCGGCGGCGTAGAGGCGCAGGATGGAGCGGGCCATC
>OFGO01001083.1_pt1 | contig 21968 bp, 20 predicted proteins | sample 1521761 | NCBI WGS metagenome assembly OFGO01 (sample SAMEA3504128, study PRJEB24116) | mouse gut metagenome | biome: mouse gut; feature: mouse-associated habitat; material: faeces | place: Denmark | collected 2011
GTGTAAGGCGGGGACGAACGGAATTCGGCTGGCCGCAACGCGGCTTGGTACAAAAGATGTTTGTTTTGTAACTGACATAAAACGTGCGCTTTTTGGTGTTACAGTCTGAGTAAACGAGGTGAGCAGAATGGAATGGGAATTATTGAATCAATTGAAGGCTGCATGCAAGGGAGCGATAGCAAAGGCTGATCAGGAAAGCAACAAGTATCTTCCATTGTGGATGCATATGACAGATACAGCCGGGATTATGATCAAACTCTATGAACACCGGGTTTCTGACCAGGAAAAGGAGTTTTTTATACAGCAGGGTGTGGACAGTGGCAGACTGTACAGACTCTTCGCCTTATGCGGGATGCTGCATGATCTGGGAAAGGAAACCTGTGTGTTTCAGTCCATGCTTCTGGAAAAGCTTAAAGGATATGCTGGTTTTCAGGGGCACACCTTACCATACAAGAGATTTGGTGTCTCCGATTATCTTCATCATTCACGATCCAGCCTGCTGATTCTTGTCAGTCTGGGATTTTCAGAAGCATTTGCATCTGTCCTGGGCGGACATCATGGAAGATCGCAGGATGCCCTTACAGGGGAGCCCATTCAAAAGGCGAAAGAAACAATCAGCCAATACCCGGTGGCTATGTATGGATCCCTCCAGGAGAAGGAATTCTGGCAGGATGCCTGGAAGGAAATTGTGGAAACAGTCTGCAGGGTATGCGGGATCAGTCGCAGTGAGATACCAGATTTGAGCCTGAACGCCTGGCTGCTGCTGTCCGGAATCCTGGTGGAAGCAGACTGGATCAGTTCCAATACAGACTATTTTCCGCTGATCCCCGTCAGTGAAAACCCAGGAGAAGATATCTATCCAGACAGAATTGAGAAGGCATGGAATGATCTGGCTCTTACCAATGCTTGGCATAAGCATGGAGCAGAAATGTCTTGCGAGGTCTTTAAGGGGATGTTTGGATTCTCTCCGAATCCTGTACAGGCAGAACTGATTCAGATTGTTACCAGCTGCTCTGATCCCGGGATACTTGTGATCGAAGCCCAGATGGGTGTCGGAAAGACCGAAGCGTCTCTTGCTGCTGCAGATGTGTATGCTGACAAAAGAGGAAGTGGAGGGATTTATTTTGGACTTCCAACTCAGGCTACTTCCAATGGACTGTTTCCCCGATTTGAGGAATGGGCTGCAGAGGTATCCCAAGGTGGAAAGCAAAGTTTGAAGCTGGCTCATGGAATGGCAGCATTCAATGAAAAGTATAGAAAGATCCCCCATGGAACAGCCAGACTGAATGAAGATGAAAAAAATGATGAATCTTCGCTGATTGTTCACGACTGGATGCAGGGCCGCAAAGTAGGGATGATGTCGGACTTTGTGGTCGGAACAGTGGATCAGGGATTAATGACAGCCCTGAACCAGCGACATGTGATGTTACGGCATGCCGGAATCGCCGGCAAGACTGTAATTATAGATGAAGTTCATGCCTATGATGCCTACATGAACATGTATCTCGAAAGAATGCTGGAGTGGCTGGGCAGCTACCATGCCCCGGTCATTTTACTGTCAGCTACTTTGCCTCAATCCCGTCGGATAAACCTTATACTGGCTTACCAAAGAGGGCGTTTCGGCAAGAAATATCAGGAGGAAGGGAATCCGGGATGGACGACAGTTGCCGGTTATCCACTCTTTACATGGACAGATGGGAAAGAAATAGACTGCAGGTCCCTTATTCTGGAGGGAAAGGGGCAAAAGGTCACGATTATAAAAGAAAAAATCTTATCAACAGAAGATGGAGAGCAGAAAGTATACAGCATTCTTGAGGAGCAACTTGGTGATGGGGGAGTTGCAGGTATCATCGTCAATACTGTTAAAAAAGCACAGGAGCTGGCTCATTACCTTCAGAAGGCACTTCCTGGGTGGCAGATCATCCCGTTTCATTCCAGATTTACTTCGCTAGGCAGAGCCAAAGTAGAAAAGGAGGTTCTGTCTCTCGCGGGAAAGGGGACAGCCGAATCCAGACAAAAAATCAGGGACAGGCTGGTGATTGTGGGAACACAGGTCATTGAACAGTCTCTGGATGTGGACTTTGATCTGATGATCACGGAACTCTCTCCAATGGACCTGCTGCTGCAGCGAATTGGACGTTTGCATCGACACAAAGACAGGGTTCGCCCTAAAAATCTGGAAGAGCCGGTCTGTCATGTGCTTATCCCAGGAGATAAAAAAACAGACAGATCTGTTTCTGCGGTATATAGCGACTGGTTGCAGTATCAGACCGAAAAACATCTGCCGCAGAGTATTGATATTCCTGAGGATATTCCGAGACTGGTGAATGCTGTCTATAAGGATGCAGACGAGTCTGACCAGCTACAGGAAGAACAGGATAAATATCATAATTATCTGAATGAAGAGAAGGGAAAAGAAGATAAGGCAGAAATAGCCATTCTTGCTCCTCCATATAAGAAACTGCGTATGGACCATGGAATCAATGGCCTGAAAATTTCAAACGCAAAAACATCGGAAGAACGGGGACTGGCAACGGTGAGGGACATTAAACCCAGCATCAGTTGTATTTTGCTAAAGGGAGAGAAGGCAGGTGCATTCCGGCCTGTAGACGATGAACACATGCTTTTGAAATCAGATCAAAAGCTGAGCTTCCGGGAGGTGCAGACACTGCTGAAGGAAGTAATTTCACTGCCGATATCAATTCCTTACGAAGCTGCCGAAACAGAACTGGAACAGACAACAAAGAACAGATTTCCTCTATGGATGGACAACCCGGTTATGAAAGACAGACTGATTCTGGTTCTAAATGAGAAAGGCGACGCTGAACTGGCTGGATTCAATCTTCATTATTCAACTGAGTTTGGACTGGAAAGCCGGAAGATACGGTAATCACGGAATTGCCGATCAGTGCTGGGATATAATGGCTGCAGGCAGCCCTTATATCCCAGCACTAGCCGGGGTGATCCGTAAAATAACGGAAGTTGCCACTTATCCCTGCACTTGCAGGGTTTAGGAAGTTCGCAACTTCCTTTTTTTTAATTATATTTTCTGTTGTCATGGTTTAAAGAGAGGTATATGATGAGGTTGCAACGATGAAAGGGCTTTATAAATTATCCATAACACACAGAAAAAGAAGATCCTTAATTTCGTTACACCAGAAACACGAAAGGAGGTCAAAAATTGACAGAGAAATGTTTCAATCTCGTGGATTCTCCCTGGATTCTGGTTAAAGACCAGGAAGATCATACTGAAGAGGTATCGCTGGAAAAAGTTCTGACCAATGCTCAGGACTATCGCGACCTCGCAGGCGAGACAGCTGCGCAAAATGCAGCTGTCCTCCGCCTGCTGATTGCCATCAATCATACCGTTATTACCAGAATGGATCCCCCTGTGGAAGATGAAGAGGAGGCTCTGGACAGATGGGAAGAAATCTGGGAAGAAGGCAGACTCCCGGAACAGGCAATCAAAGACTATCTTTCCAGGTGGAAAGATAAATTCTGGCTCATTGATCCGGAAGGAGGGTTTCTCCAGAGCAAAACTGCAGAAATTGGGACTGATTACAAAGCCCCGAAACTTACTGGCGACTTATCCGAATCCAATAACAAACTTAGGCTGTTTCAGCTGCGGTCTGGTGAATCGAAAGAAAGTCTGACGATGGCTGAGGCAGCAAGATGGTTGCTGAATGTAAACGCTTATGATGACACCAGCGCCAAAGCAAAAGGAACACAGCCAAATGGAGAAAAATTCCCTTCCATTGGTGCAGGCTGGCTGGGGAAACTGGGGCAGATTTATGCCTATGGCAGCAATCTGTTTGAAACAATCATGCTGAATACCGTTCTCCTGAAAAGCGATGATTCCATCTGGGGAAAAGACAAGCCCTACTGGGAAGAGCAGGAAAAAGTAAGACAGCGTCAGGAGATTCGGATGCCTGACAATCAGGCAGGGCTTCTGACATTTCCCTCCAGACTTCTTCTTTTGAAGGAGCAGAATGGACGGATTACGGGATTCAACTTGCTCGGAGGAGGCTTCTTTGAGAAGACGGACGCATTCAATGAGCCATTCACGACGTGGCGTCCTGTCAAGGGAAAGAAAAATGAGCCTGTGCATTTCGTTCCCCGCAGACATGATGCAGCCAGGCAGATTTGGCGGGATTTCGCTTCCATTGCCGGATTTGGAAGAGAAAAGGAAGGTCAAGAAACACATCTTCCGGGGATCGTCCTTTGGATAAAAACTTTGCAGGCAGAGAATCTGATTCCAGATTCCCAACCCATTGAATTCACCATGCCGTTTGTCCAGTATGGTGACAAAGACTTCTTTGTCACAGATACAAGCACACAGTCTCTGATGATGTATCCCAAGCTGCTGACAGAAGCCGGGGAAGAATGGAGAACCATTATCGAAGAGGAAATCAGCAAAATCGATACTGCTGCTTATGATACCGGAATCCTGGCGCAGACCGTTGCAGAGGCATCCGGAGATTCCGGAGAATCGGTAACCAAGTTTGCAGTCAAAGGAAGAGCTCTTGCCTATGAAAATGCAGATGAGCCGTTCAGAACCTGGCTGGCCACTTTGAATCCGTCTACGTATGAAGATGAAGAAGCAAGACAGGGAAAACGGGAAGAACTCCAGCGGAAACTCAGAAACTGCTTCCTCAGACTGGAATGTACAGTGGTTGGGGTTCCGCCGGTGAATGCCTTGTTTTCCAGGCAAGTCATGAAAGGTGGGAAGATGGTGAGAGTCTTATCCGTACCGGAGGCGGAGATGAGATTTGAAGCCCAGATTAATAAGCTGTATCCGAAAATCACTCAAAAAGAAGGTGGAACAGAATGACAAAAAGAAGTGAAGTGGCCAGATTTGTGGCTCACCGTATTGGATTGATTGAACATGGCAGCAGTCCAGGAGATGCCAAAGCAGAATTGGCGAATCTTCGTCGCGGGCTGGGAAAGCAGCCCGGGGAACTTCCAGAACTGTGGGGCTCTTTTCTGGAGGATATTCCTGGTGGGCTGGTTGGAAAGGGAAAGAAACCATCGGCAGCTGAAAATGCCATTTATACAGCCATGACTTTATACGCCCTGGCCCAACAGGGAGCCGATCCGGCGATTCACAGTGCCAATCAGAAAGATATTACTCTGGGCAGAGCTGCAGGACGATATGCAGGTGCTGATGAAACAGACAGAGAGCGAATGGAGCGGAGACTCAAATCGATCCTGTCCTCTGAAACTGTGGAAGATATGGGACATGGAATCCGCGGCATTATCCAGCTGATCAGAGACAAAGATATACGCCTGGATTTTCCCAGGCTTGCAGCAGATTTATATACCTACTCATTTCCTGAAGGCAAAGAACAAGTGCGTCTGGAATGGGCGCGGGATTTCTACCGCAGGGAAAAGACCGATACCAAAGACAATCAGGAAAAGGAGAATAACTGACTATGAATAAAAAAAGAATTTATGTAGATGTCCACTGCCTTCAGACTGTACCCCCAAGCTGTGTCAACCGGGATGACACAGGCTCTCCTAAAACCTGTATTTATGGGGGAGTGACAAGGTCCAGAGTTTCCAGCCAGGCCTGGAAAAGAGCCGTCCGCGAAGAGTTCCGCAATCTGCTGCCTGCAGAAAGCCGTGGTGTACGAACCAAAAAAATTGTCGAGATGGTGAAAGAAGAAATTTTGAAACTTAAGGACACAATGTCTCCTGAACAGGCAGAGAAAGATGCAGAGAAGGCATTGGTGAATGCAGGGCTGAAAATCAAGTCAGCAGACAAAGGGACAGATGCCCTGATGTTCATGAGCCGCCGCCAGGCAGCTGCACTTGCGGATCTTTCGGTAAATGGCGAGAGTGATAAGAAAAAATACAAGGCTGCTCTGGCAGCAAACCCCTCTGTCGATATGGCTCTCTTTGGCCGCATGGTCGCCAGCGATCCCAGCCTGAATTATGATGCAAGCGCTCAGGTGGCACATGCCATTTCTACACATAATGTGAAAAATGAATATGACTATTTCACGGCGGTAGATGACATGTCACCTGAAGACAATGCAGGAGCAGGTCACATTGGTGTCAATGAATACAACTCAGGAACTCTGTACCGGTATGCGACTGTCAATGTCATGGAACTGTACCGCAGCCTGGGTCTGGAGACGCCTGAAGCAGTCAAAGCATTTGTGGAAGCCTTTGTAAAAAGCATGCCTACGGGAAAGCAGAACTCCTATGCCAACAACACCCTTCCCTGTGCTGTTTATGTTGCTGTTCGTGAAGACCAGCCTGTTTCCATGGTGGGGGCTTTTGAAAAACCTGTTCCGGCAACATCCAATGGATTTGAACACGAATCGGAAACCCGTCTGGAAGAATATGCCGAAAAAACCTACAAGCAGTTTGTGAAAGAACCGTTTGCTGCGTTTGTATCCGGAGAAGGGCTGGAGAAGCTGGGTGATTCCAAACCGTTTGATCAAGTCCTGGATGAACTTGAAACTGTTGTGAAGGATCTGCTTCCGACAGGAGAAGAATAATGTTTACTCTGCTTTTGCGGCTGGCCGGCCCGCTGCAGAGCTGGGGAACAGACAGCCGGTTTGAGGTCAGACGAACAGAATTCTATCCTACCAAAAGCGGTGTTCTTGGTCTGCTGGCTGCAGCCCTTGGAAGAAGACGCGATGCAGATGTCTCAGATCTCGCAAAACTGAAATTCGGCATTCGAATTGATCAGCCAGGGGTATTGATGAATGATTTTCATACTGCCAGAAAAGACGAGAAGACATCTTATATTACTAACCGTTACTATCTTAGTGATGCTGTATTTGTCGCCGGCATATCCTCGGAGAACAGACAGTTTCTGGAAGAACTCCAGCAGGCAGTTAAGTCTCCTGAATATCCTCTGTTCCTTGGCAGAAGGTCCTGTCCCCCCTCCCTGCCGATGGATCTGGGAATCGTCGACTGCAGTCTGAAACAGGCTTTGGAAGAATGTCCATGGCAAGGTACAGGTTCTCCTGACAGGCATGACAGAACGATTATCCTGGAAGGGACGACAGGAAAACTTGCACGACGGATCATGGATGAACCAGTTTCTTACGACATTCGGCATAGAAAATACGAGTCCAGAATCGTGTCAGAATATCCTGCTCCCTGTTTTGAAGGTGAAAACGCAAAAAAAAGAGACTATCCGGACTTTGAGCACGATGCTATGGCAGAATTGGAGGATTTACATGATATTGACAAGAATTGAGCTGGATCCCACGAAACGGGCAACGATCATGGCTCTTTCCAATCCAAATCGTTTCCATGGCGCTATTGAAAAAAGCCGGAGCGTTGAAGGCGAAAGAATCCTCTGGCGAATTGATGAGTTAAGAGGAAAAAAGTATTTGATGATTCTCAGCCCAAGTACTGTGGACAGTCAGCTTCTGGCCAATCAGTTCGGCTATCCCGGTGAATCTCCTCAGCAGAAGAACTACGATCCACTGCTGGAACGTATTACGCAGGGAAGTGTCTGGAATTTCAGGCTGACAGCCAATCCGACTTTCAGTTCCCCGGCAGACAGAAAGGATCCTCAGGGCCGTGGCAAGGTCAAAGGAGAGATTTCCACGACTGTGCAGCTGAAATGGCTGGAAAGAAAAGCGGAAGCCAATGGGTTTTCCCTGAAACCAGACCAGTTTGGTGTGGTCGGTTCCAGGTGGGTAACGTTTAAAAAGCAGGCAGAGAGACGCAAAGTCTCCCTTACGCAAGTTACCTATGAGGGCGTACTGACTGTTACAGATCCTGAACTTTTTAAGAAAGCTCTTGTTGACGGGATTGGACGTGGAAAGGCTTATGGGATGGGGCTTCTCACTGTGGTGACTCCTCATGCCTGACCCTGGACCGAAAGGTGCATTGCGCCCTGAACTTCAGGAACTTCCGAAAATCAGTGACCGCTGGACGTTTCTTTATCTGGAACACTGTACAGTTTCCCGAGAATCCAATGCCTTGAGAGCAGAGGACCAGAATGGATATGTGCTGATTCCTTCGCATTCGTTCCTGGTACTCATGCTCGGGCCGGGTACTCGTGTTTCTCACAGAGCCATGGAGCTGATTGCTGATTCCGGGGTGACGGTGATCTGGGTAGGAGAAGCGGCAACGAAGTTTTATGCAGGCGGTCGCCCGCTTTCGGCAAATTCCGCATTACTGCAGAAGCAGGCCAAACTGGTTAGCAATCAAAGGCTTCATATTCAGGTAGTCCGTAAAATGTATTCCATGAGATTTCCGGGTGAAGATGTAGAGGGATTGACGCTTCAGCAACTCAGAGGGAAAGAAGGAAGTCGTGTCCGGTCACTTTACAAGAAGCTGTCTGAGGAATGGCATGTGCCCTGGAATGGACGAAATTATAAACCTGATGATTTCGACAACTCAGATGATGTCAACAAGGCTCTGTCAGTTGCCAATACTTGTTTGTATGGGTTGGTTCATTCAGTGGTAGCAGCTTTAGGGCTGGCTCCTGGACTTGGATTTATTCATGTAGGGCTGGATAAGTCATTTATCTACGATATTGCAGATCTGTATAAAGCTGAGTATACAATTCCTCTGGCCTTTGAACTGGCGGGAACCGGAACAAAGAATATAGCCTGGGAAACCCGAAAACGCGTGAGAGACGAATTTTACGAGTCACATCTCATAGAGCGCATAGTCAAGGATCTGCAATGGCTGTTGACAGATACAGATGAGGACGCCGACAGCGGAAACGATGAGGGGACTCTTTGTCTTTGGGACGGAATTCGCGGATGTACGGAAGCCGGCGTTCAGTATTTCCCGAGAAAAGAAGGAAAGCGTGAAGGCTGATGATCGTTGTAACTGTTTCGGTCTGTACGCCATCGTTGAGAGGAGATTTGACCAAGTGGCTTTTTGAAATTGCTCCAGGCGTTTATGTGGGTGACGTTTCTGCCAGAGTCAGAGACCGGTTATGGGAAAGAATCGGAAAGAATATCGGTTCAGGCAGAGCCTGTATGGTTTATGGCGTGAGGAGCGAGACCCACTTTGCTTTTAAAACAATTGGAGAGACCTGGGAACCAACGGATTTTGATGGCATTACATTAATGAAGCATCCATTAAAATCAAACAAGGCTCAAAAGGCGGATTCAAAAAAGTGGGAAGAGAGCTGTAAAACAGGAAGCCAGAAAAAGGCTGGCCGTTCTATTCAATCATCACTGCCAGGCAACTATGTTGTTCTGGACCTGGAAACTACTGGACTGGATCCGCTCAAGGATCAGATTATTGAAATCGCCTTGATCAAGGTTGTCGATGACGCCGTTACTGAAGAATTTCGGAGATTCATTCAAGTTCGTGGAGAAGTATCGCCATTTATTGAACAGTTGACCGGAATAACGAATAATCGGCTAAAAGCCGAGGGTATAGGATTAAAACAGGCTTTAGAAGAATCACTGAATTTTATTAGATCAAATCCGCTGGTTTGTCATAATGCAGACTTTGATCTGGGATTTCTGAGAGAGGCTTGTGTAAAAGAAGGAGTTCCGTTTCCTAATTGCAGAGTTTTCGATACACTTAAGCTGGCAAGGCAAAAAATAACCGGGATCAAAAATTACCGGCTAAATACTCTGATTGACTGTTTAGGACTGATGCCTCATCCTTCTCATGAAGGATTAGCCGATTGCCTGGCTGTACACAGCTTACTGTGTGAGTTAAAGAAAATCGGCTGTGGTAAACAGGAGAAGGCCTTTACATAAAGGGGTTATTTAGACTTGTCCCCGCATCCGCGGGGGTGATCCCAGGCAGCGGGAGCGCACTGAAGCCGCTGCGAGCTTGTCCCCGCATCCGCGGGGGTGATCCGCAGGGTTCCATCCAACGGATGCAATTATGAAGCTTGTCCCCGCATCCGCGGGGGTGATCCATTTTCTGACAGAGGAAGCCATCCGGGAAGCTGCTTGTCCCCGCATCCGCGGGGGTGATCCCAAAAACCCGGCCCGGCTGTGTCGTCTGGCCGGCTTGTCCCCGCATCCGCGGGGGTGATCCCTATGACCGGCTGGGACATGCTGACAGCACTCACTTGTCCCCGCATCCGCGGGGGTGATCCCGCCCACACGCTGGGCGTCATGGGGAGCCAACCCTTGTCCCCGCATCCGCGGGGGTGATCCTTCGTAGATGCCATCAGGGATGGGCTGGAACGACTTGTCCCCGCATCCGCGGGGGTGATCCTTTTTACGCATGATCGAAGATGCAAAGAATGGCCTTGTCCCCGCATCCGCGGGGGTGATCCCGAAACCATGTCCGGCTGGGACATGCTGACAGCCTTGTCCCCGCATCCGCGGGGGTGATCCCGGCACATGAAAGATAACGCCTGGTCGGCGCTCCTTGTCCCCGCATCCGCGGGGGTGATCCTGCCACCTGGCAGGGCATCTGTGATTTCTGCGTCTTGTCCCCGCATCCGCGGGGGTGATCCTGGGAACGGGGCCTCATGCAGCCCCCTGACGACCTTGTCCCCGCATCCGCGGGGGTGATCCAGCAGAAGAGAAAGTGAATGTGCCCGAAAAGATCTTGTCCCCGCATCCGCGGGGGTGATCCAACGTGCGCTTAACCGCCTGCGTGCCAGAAAGACTTGTCCCCGCATCCGCGGGGGTGATCCTGGGGATTGCTGTCCTGATCATCTGCAGTACCACTTGTCCCCGCATCCGCGGGGGTGATCCTCGCGTCGTCAGTGATGGCGTCCAGGTGTAGAGCTTGTCCCCGCATCCGCGGGGGTGATCCCAGGTCCTGGGTCCGGAACAGTATCCGAAATTTCTTGTCCCCGCATCCGCGGGGGTGATCCCGTTTGGTGCTTGTATCTGTGTGATTATAGTCACTTGTCCCCGCATCCGCGGGGGTGATCCTGCGCTACTTTTGACACTCGTCAAGGTGGTAAACTTGTCCCCGCATCCGCGGGGGTGATCCTTCACCCGTCCAGACACAGAATCGCTCCTACGGCTTGTCCCCGCATCCGCGGGGGTGATCCGATGGCACCGGTGACTTTTGGCTTGCCCTGGGTCTTGTCCCCGCATCCGCGGGGGTGATCCCAGATGATGAATCACTGATTATCTGCGATACCACTTGTCCCCGCATCCGCGGGGGTGATCCCCATCCATTCCCTCATGTCCCCCAGCATCCAGACTTGTCCCCGCATCCGCGGGGGTGATCCTTATTTGTGCTGGTGTGGAAAAGTTCTAGAACGCTTGTCCCCGCATCCGCGGGGGTGATCCCGTTGCCATTGGCTTTCTGCGGGTGTGCATTGCCTTGTCCCCGCATCCGCGGGGGTGATCCGGTATAGTCTCCGGTCGATTTAACAATCCTCCACTTGTCCCCGCATCCGCGGGGGTGATCCTACGCCCTGGCCAAAGCGAGAATCCAGTATGAACTTGTCCCCGCATCCGCGGGGGTGATCCTAGTCAGTGCAAACGGTGTTTTGTCCCTCGATACTTGTCCCCGCATCCGCGGGGGTGATCCAAAGACCCCCATCGCTGTGATGAAGGTCATCAACTTGTCCCCGCATCCGCGGGGGTGATCCGGTCATTGGTCTAAAAACGAGCGAAATGGTCAGCTTGTCCCCGCATCCGCGGGGGTGATCCCCGCAGAGTGAAAACCAACACAACCATCCCAGCCTTGTCCCCGCATCCGCGGGGGTGATCCTTCCGGAAATGCCGACAACGATCTCGTAGAAAGCTTGTCCCCGCATCCGCGGGGGTGATCCCAAGAATAACAAGAATGAAAGAATGAAAGAAGACTTGTCCCCGCATCCGCGGGGGTGATCCTTTGAAGGCCGTGAGCGCTCAAAAAAAGCCCCTCTTGTCCCCGCATCCGCGGGGGTGATCCCAATTACAAGCAGCAGGTTATATCCCAGAAGAGCTTGTCCCCGCATCCGCGGGGGTGATCCTGACTGACTGGGAAGCATTGGCCAATGCGTGGTCTTGTCCCCGCATCCGCGGGGGTGATCCCTGTCTTATTTGATTTATCCATTCTCCCTCCTCCTTGTCCCCGCATCCGCGGGGGTGATCCTACTGGACTCAAAACATAACAATGTCTTTGACGCTTGTCCCCGCATCCGCGGGGGTGATCCTTTTCTCGCTTTTCGTTTCCTTCGGTCGCACAGCTTGTCCCCGCATCCGCGGGGGTGATCCTACAGCCAGATAACTTATTACGCAAATTTTGGACTTGTCCCCGCATCCGCGGGGGTGATCCGTATCCTCCGATTGAGCGTACCATCCCCGCAGACTTGTCCCCGCATCCGCGGGGGTGATCCCCATTTCCGCAAACCTCCTGCTGGAAAAACCCCCTTGTCCCCGCATCCGCGGGGGTGATCCGTCTGCGGACACCGGGCGTGCAGAAGCCTCCCCCTTGTCCCCGCATCCGCGGGGGTGATCCCGTTGTTTTTCAAGGTGTTAAAAAACAGCGCTTCTTGTCCCCGCATCCGCGGGGGTGATCCTTAGGTACATCCCGAAGAGGAGGTAGCATGTTGCTTGTCCCCGCATCCGCGGGGGTGATCCTAGTAAGTGAACAGGCCAGCCGGGGCTGTTTGGCTTGTCCCCGCATCCGCGGGGGTGATCCCAAGGCTCTCAGAACAGAACGTAAGGACGGCGACTTGTCCCCGCATCCGCGGGGGTGATCCCAAACGAAAGAAGGAACGAACGATAGCGAAAGACTTGTCCCCGCATCCGCGGGGGTGATCCTCGGTTGATTACGTTTTCATGGCTTCATCATACCTTGTCCCCGCATCCGCGGGGGTGATCCTATGGGTGAGCCTTGCCCATGGCCTGGACAACCCTTGTCCCCGCATCCGCGGGGGTGATCCGTATGACACCATCGGACGCACTCAAGACCACCACTTGTCCCCGCATCCGCGGGGGTGATCCGTGAGACACACACAAAAAAAGAGCAGACCATCACTTGTCCCCGCATCCGCGGGGGTGATCCCGACACTGAACCATTTCACAAACCGCATGCTGTCTTGTCCCCGCATCCGCGGGGGTGATCCTACGTCCGGATGAAGAATGGGGAAGTCGTTGAGCTTGTCCCCGCATCCGCGGGGGTGATCCGATCATGCGCGCGTCCCTCATGCAGCAGGATGGCTTGTCCCCGCATCCGCGGGGGTGATCCTTAAGTGAGACACACACAAAAAAAAGAGCAGCTTGTCCCCGCATCCGCGGGGGTGATCCTGGGGAAGAGGATGTCTACTTTTCCATCAACTCCTTGTCCCCGCATCCGCGGGGGTGATCCTAAAATCTCCAGAATAAGAGTAATAATAGCGATCTTGTCCCCGCATCCGCGGGGGTGATCCTTGGATGGATATAGAGTTTCAAATCAATCCCCGCTTGTCCCCGCATCCGCGGGGGTGATCCGTTCCAGAAGTTCGTGATGTCTGTCCCCCAGCGCTTGTCCCCGCATCCGCGGGGGTGATCCCATTATGCAAACTCGGGTATGGGGGTACGAAGCCTTGTCCCCGCATCCGCGGGGGTGATCCGAATACCTGGGGCAGAACGTGTGCAATCTCAAACTTGTCCCCGCATCCGCGGGGGTGATCCGCTGATCGAAGCGCTGAATCCTGACGTGCTGAACTTGTCCCCGCATCCGCGGGGGTGATCCTTTCATCCGTCCACTCTTCCCCTACCTCTTATCCTTGTCCCCGCATCCGCGGGGGTGATCCCAGCTGCTGGAAAACACAGATATAACTCAGGGACTTGTCCCCGCATCCGCGGGGGTGATCCTGAGAGCCTTTGTAAGCGTTAAACCTTCTGGTGGCTTGTCCCCGCATCCGCGGGGGTGATCCCCAGCCCATCAGACAGACACAGGCCAGATACTGCTTGTCCCCGCATCCGCGGGGGTGATCCGTTGCGCATAAATAGGGCAATCGAGGTATATCGCTTGTCCCCGCATCCGCGGGGGTGATCCTCAAATCCATATTCTTCCATCCTGTTCAGGAAACTTGTCCCCGCATCCGCGGGGGTGATCCGGGAGCCAAGGGATATGCCACTGTTCCTCAGTCCTTGTCCCCGCATCCGCGGGGGTGATCCTCCAAGTTAGAAACGTTGTCTTCACCAAGCATGCTTGTCCCCGCATCCGCGCGGGTGATCCCATCGTTGTATCTTCTCCTGCGGCTTCGTTGAGCTTGTCCCCGCATCCGCGGGGGTGATCCTACCGTCTGACACATCTGCTTGAATTTGGCCACCTTGTCCCCGCATCCGCGGGGGTGATCCTGCTATTTAAGCGTCCAGCATACAAAAAAAGGGCTTGTCCCCGCATCCGCGGGGGTGATCCTACACACCCTCGGAATAGGGCTCTTCCTGTGCGCTTGTCCCCGCATCCGCGGGGGTGATCCGATTTCCTCGTTCATCTACCACTTAATTTGATGCTTGTCCCCGCATCCGCGGGGGTGATCCGGAAACATCATGAAAAACTACACCGCTGAAGAACTTGTCCCCGCATCCGCGGGGGTGATCCCAAATTCCCGAACCGATTTCAGTGGAAAATTTCCTTGTCCCCGCATCCGCGGGGGTGATCCGTTGTCTTGGAAGATATTATGCCGCCAATCCGGCTTGTCCCCGCATCCGCGGGGGTGATCCGTTTTGATGGAATGGTAAATCAGTGCATTCCTACTTGTCCCCGCATCCGCGGGGGTGATCCCTTCGACCCGGCAAAGGCTTCCAGCGTTGATGACTTGTCCCCGCATCCGCGGGGGTGATCCGCTATCGAACACAAGCTAACCGGCCTTTCCAGGCTTGTCCCCGCATCCGCGGGGGTGATCCTACTCTTCAACTGCCATAGATTCGGTACGAAAACTTGTCCCCGCATCCGCGGGGGTGATCCTTATCGATAGCGTCATAGAATCCGAATCCTTTTCATGTCCCCGCACTCGAGGGGGTGATCCTGCTTCCGAATTAACAAGAAACTCAAACACTGCTTGTCCCCGCACCTGCGGGGGTGATCCCTCGACAACATCGCATTCTCCACTGATTCCAAACTTGTCCCCGCACGTGCGGGGCTTTTTTCATCTGAAAAAAGCGGCCTTCCCGGCCGCCTACATCGTCCTCACTATGATTCTGTCAAACTCCGGCAGCACAAACGGAAGCCTGTACTCAAACCTCACCGGACTGCCCACCTCGATCTCCTCGTTCAGAACATCCGCGAACACGACCTGTTCCCCTTGCATGAACAGGATATTGAACTGAGGCGCCAGTGGCTGTTCTACAAATGCATCCGTCGGAAGCCGTCCGCTGATGACGATATCCTCCTGCGTATAGTCCACTTCCCATTCCTGCGCCTTCTCATCAGTCCTGAGATATCCCGCTTCAGCGGTCCCATACTCCATCTGCGCCGCCAGGGCATCTTCCAGAGATGTGCCGTCAAAAGCCGCATAGCTGTAGACCGTATCAGTGCTGCTTGTCGCCGGAAAATAGGCAGCGCTTCTGGCAGCGTTGCCTGCCCGCAGATACAGCGTCTGGGCGTTTGTCTGCATTGGAACAGTTGTTTTCTGCCTGATGGTGATGACAGTCATATCCTCATTCTGGAATCCGCCGATGATTTCCGGTGAGAACAGCTCATTGGGATCTGCGCTTTGCCATACCTCTGAAGGAGTATATAGTTCCGCCAGTTCCTGCTGTGTCTGTCTGTCTTTCCATGTCAGCCCTGCCAGTGCCAGTGCGACAAGAAGCAGTGGAATCAAAAAAACTGCTGGCCGCAATTGCTTCATGGTATCCTCCCCGCTGTACAATAATGGTATGCAAAAAATCAAGGATATGTCCGGGAAATCCCGTGCCCTTTACATTGTGATTTCTGCCCTATGTCTTGCGCTTGCCTGCTGGGCTTGTACCAACACCCTGCGAACCTGGGTCCAGGTGGCTTCCGTAATCATCATGATAGCCTCGGTCCTCATGATCATTCTGCTGCTGATACTACGGGCAGGGGCTGAAAAGTCCCAGGATTCTCCCTATGCCCCACAGCTTCAGCAGCTTGTCCTGCTGGATCGAGACGGGCAGGAAAAGCTCTGCCGCATCCGCCGGCTTGTGGACACTCTCTTTGGCGCCGGCTCCCTGACCGCTGCCAGATTCTCCGGTGCAGCGCAGTCGGCTCTGTCTGTTCTTGCAGGCAACGTGGACCAGGGCCAGCGGGCTGTGGCAGCCTTCGGCAGTGATTCCCCCACAAAAGAGAGGGAACTCGTATTCAGCGGCTATATCCGTGAATCCCGGTCTGTCCTGGACCAGCTGGACAGGCTGCTCCTGCTCCTGGTGCAGTATGATCAGTCCCAGGACCATGATGCCGAAAGCGTCACAGCGCAGCTGGAGGAAATCACCTCAACTATCCACTTATATGAACATAACTGACGTTTCTGAGCCTGCCATCTGACAGGCCCTTTTCACATCATTCCATTACTCCAGCGTACTCCGCGTCCAGTTCACCGGCTGCACCCCATGCGCCTCCAGGAACTCATTCGCCTTCCGGAAATGCCCATTCCCGAAAAACCCACGGCTTGCCGACAGGGGACTTGGATGCGGCGACTCCAGCACCAGATGATTCGGGTTGTGGATCCGCTCCTTTTTCTGCCTCGCTTTGCTGCCCCACAACAGATACACGATGGGCTGATCCTGCTTCTCCAGCTCATCAATGATCTCATCGGTAAACCGCTGCCATCCCAGCTTCTCATGGGACAGCGGCTTGCCTTCCTCCACAGTCAGGATCGGGTTCAGAAGCAGCACCCCATCCTTCGCCCAGTCCTCCAGATTCCCGTCCCTGGAAAACGGCGCATCATATTCATTCTCCAGTTCCTTGTACATATTCCGCAGCGAAGGCGGTATCTTCACGCCGTGATTCACCGAAAACGCCATTCCATGTGCCTGCCCCTCACCATGATAGGGATCCTGCCCCAGGATCACCACCTTCACATTCTCCTTTGGGGTCTTCTTGAGCGCCTCGAAAATCTGCCCCTTCGGCGGATAGATCTTCTTCGTCTTGTATTCCCGGGCCAAAGCCCAGTCCAGGTCATTCAGATACTCCTTTTCTTTCTCCCGCTGGATCAGTGCATCCCAGCTGTTGTTTGTGATCGTCATAGCCCCATTATACGGACCTGACTATAATGGAACCATGACACTGAGCGAAAAAATCGCAGCCCTGGAATCCCGCATCGGCATAAACCGCCCTCCAGGACAGCTGCGAAAGCTGATGGAGCAGCATATTCCGGAAACTCTGAAAATCCCCGCCATCCAGGTCGCCGGTACCAACGGCAAAGGCAGCACCGTGACCTGGATGTCACTGCTGGCGGACAGACCTGTCATCGGCACCTTCACCTCTCCGCATCTCTTCAGCCACTTCGAACGGATGACCATCAACCATCAGCCAATCCCGGCAGACAAATGGGAAGAGATTTACGACCGCTGGCTGCCGTTGTTTGAAGAACAGGGCTTCACAATGTTCGAAGCCGACCTCTGGATGGCCATGGTCTGGTTTGCGGAAAACCGCGTGGATCTGGCACTGATGGAAGTCGGCATGGGTGGTGGAAGGGATGCGACCACCGCACTGGTCTACCTGGCGACGGGAATCACCAACATTGGCCGGGACCATATGCAGTATCTGGGCAGCACTCTGGAAGAAATCGCAAAAGCCAAAGCCGGCATCTTCAAACCCGGCATTCCCGCACTCACCGCAGAACAGGATCCGGCACTTTTTGAAATTCTTTCCCGCGAAGCCACCCAGGCCGGAACTCTTCTGACCAAAGTTCTGGCTATTTCGCTGCCGGAGGGTTTCCCAAAGTACCAGGAAGCCAACCTGGGACTGGCAGCAGGGCTGCTGGCGGCAGCGAATATCCCCATGAAACCGCTGGAACAGGCAGAAAAGAACTTCTTCTGGCCAGGACGGATGCAGGTTGTCAGCCAGGATCCCCTCCAGGTCGTGGACGGCGCCCACAATCCTGAAGGCATCGAAGCCCTTTGCCGGTCTCTGCCCGGGGTGGACCGGATTTTCTTCTCGGTGCTGGCGGATAAACAGGCACCGGAGATGATCAGAAGGCTGCTGGAGACAGGAAAAGCTGTGACTCTGGTCCGTTTTGACACCCGGAGGCTGGCGGATCTGGAAGAACTGTCGGCGCAGTTCGGCCTGGACCTGGTTTCCCTGGAGGAATCCCTGTCATCAGACAAACCGGCACTGTACTGCGGATCGCTGAAATTTGCTGCTGCTGTATTAAAAGGGAAACACTATGACAAGCATGAATTTTGATGACTTCCTGAATCTGGAACAGGCATTTCAGTCAGGAAACCTGCCGCCGCTGCTGGTTCTTCCGGGCAGCATTCCGGTGCTGGTCTCAGCGCCGCACGCTGTGACACACTGGCGGGATGGCAGGGAAAAAAACGCGGATCTGTACACCGGGGCCCTGGCTTTGTGGCTGCACGCACAAACCGGATGTGCCGTACTGGCGGCTGGACAATCCCCTGATGCAGACGGAAACCACGATCCGGCATCCATCAGCCCTTACAAACAGGAACTGGCACGGATCCTGCAGGATGACCCGGTGAAAGTGGTGCTGGATCTCCATGGCGCAAAAGCCTCGCAGCCCTTTGATGTGGAACTGGGTACCGGCCCGGGGTGGGAAGGGAAAAGCCCGCTGGTGCAGAAAGCCCGTCTGTGTTTTCTGGCTCAGGGTTTCAACCCGGAGAAGATCTGGAGCGACCGGCTGTTTTCGGCGGCGAAAACCGAAACCGTGACCCGGTTCTGTATCCGGGATCTGAAGGTGCCGGCCCTGCAGCTGGAAATCAACCGGAAATACCGGGATCCGGACAACCCGGAAAACCTGACCATGCTGCTGAATGCCCTGAAAGACCTGGTGATTTCCTGTGCCTGAGATGCTGCGGTTTGCTGACGGTGTGATGGTCCCTGTGATGCCGGCAGACGGAAAGATGGAGACCGATGCAGACGCAAGCCGGGGGACCGAAGCTTCAAAGGGTGCCGAAGCTGTCAAAGGATCCGGATCTTCCTCTGAAACTCTGTTTCACGAGGGCGTTTTACCGGAAGCGGCTCTGGCGGCTGACTGGCTGCAGGCCTGGTGTGACTGGAAAAAGAAACCCGTGAAGGTGGCAGCCACAAGGCAGGGAGTGATCCTGGATCCCATGGACCGGGAGTGTCTGGCAGCACTGGAGAACATACCTTACGATACACGCTACCGGGTCTGCCGCCTGGGCCGGGCAGTCAGGCACAAGCCGCAGGACCGGGTCGTGACGCCGGATTTTCCCCCTTTTTCCCGGCTGCAGGCTGTGGGACCCCAGGGAGCGCAGGCCACACTGTGGACCAACCCGGCTGCAGGCAGTGAAAAACCGGAAACGGGCGAGATCCTGCTGACCAACCGCCTGATCCGCACACTGTATGGAAGGGAGTGGATCGAAGGCACGGAAGAAACCCCGGCACTGGAAGGAGCGCCTTTGCTGGTGGGCGCGGATTTTGAAGAAAACTACGACCTGGGCTTGCCCAAGGCCGATCAGATCAGCCGGGTGTATTTTTCTTCCTTGCTGTACCAGGATCTGAAACCGGAAGCGGCGGACAGTGATTTCTGGCTGTACAACCCCCTGACAGATACCCGGATGTACCTGCCATTTGAAGGCAGCGACTATCAGGACCATGGCCGGGTGGTGAAAAACGGAAAACCCGCCCGGAAAGTCATGGTTCCCCGGTACTACCGGATCCTGATGGGCTGGGCCAGTTATCCGGTGGCGCGTATCCGCAAGGAAAGCTATGTCCGGCTGCTGGAAGAAATGACCCCTGAACAGCGGGACTTGATGACGCAGACCTATCATCCGGTGGAATCGGAGATGTTCTATGACCTGGATGCGGCACTGGATCCCGAATCCCGGCTGTATCAGGACCTGGCGGTTTTGCAGACACAGTCGCCTCTGTTTCATCGCGCGGAGATCCTGCGCAGGCCCCGGCGAATGATCCGCCGGCCGTTGCCGGCAAAGCTCTGGAACCGGCTGCTGGAACACATGATCGGGACTGCTGAATTCGACCTGAAAGTCACCTGGACGCAGGACACGGATGACCGCAACAGCATTGCCAGGCTGAACCCGGACATGATGACCCTTCTGGGCGTGGGGGAAAATGACAAGATCATCATCCGGTACGGACGTGACAGCCTTTCGCTGCGGGTCCTGAACTGTGAAACCGTGGATTCCGGTCAGATCGGTCTTCCGGCTCCCGCAAGGCTGAAACTGGGCATGAATTCCGTCAATGACGTGGTCACGGTCGAAAGAAACATGAATCATATCCTGTCCAAGTACTCCCAGGTGCAGGCGATGACGATCCTGGGCACCCTGCTGGCGGTTTCCGAGGTGCTCCCGGATGTCTGGACCTCGCTGGCGGTCTCCGCCCTGGCAGCGCCGGTGCTGGTGTACTTTGTGCTGCGGGAAGAAAGGGAAAAGGTGCGGTGATGAAACGGCAGGAAGAAAACCGGGGACCGGCTGTGGATATGCAGGAGATACAGGAACCGGTGCCGGATATGACCTGTGAACAGGCGGTGGACTATATCTACGCCTCCTGGCAGAAGGCCGGTCCGGACAGACAGTGGGATGTGCCGGATTCCCGGAAGCGCCATCCGGAACTGACGGCATCCTGGCTATCGAAACCTGTTTCCGTTCCGACGGCCCTGGTCACCGGATCCAAAGGCAAAGGCTCCACCGCCAGGATGCTGGCGGCTCTTCTGGAAAAAGAGGGTCCCTGCGGCCTGCTGACCAGTCCTCACATTCTGGATTTCCGCGAACGTATCCGGCTGGGCGGCTCCATGATCGGCTGCAGGGACTTCAGCCGCCTGGTGGGCGAAGCGAAAGCCTGTCTGGATACAGTGGCTGTCCCGTCAGGGCAGTTCATCAGCCCCATTGGCAGCCAGGCCATGACTGCCCGGTTGTATTTTGAGGAAAACCATGCCGCGTTCCAGGTCTTTGAATGCGGCAAGGGTGTGCAGTTCGATGATGTGGGCAGCATCCCCCATGAGACAGCCCTGGTGACGCCGGTTTTCAAGGAACACCTGCGTGAACTCGGGGGCAGTCTGGAAGCCATCGCCCGGGACAAGGCGCATATCCTTCAGCCAGGGACCCGGACCCTGCTCATGGCCCGTCAGGATCAGGCGGTGCGCAAAATCTTCCGTGACAGAGCCCAAAGTCTCGGGGTGCGCGTGCTGGAATATGGCCGGGATTTCAGGACATCGAATCTGCAGCGGACCGAAGACGGGATCTGCTTTGATGTCCATACCCCGGACAATGAATACCGGGATGTGCTGCTGCCCACCCTGGCGGCATTCCAGGCAGAAAACTGTGCCCTGGCGCTGGCGGCTTCGGAAGTGATGACAGGAAAACCCTCCGATCCGGCTCTGCTGAAGTCACTGGATTTTGCGGGTCGTCAGGAAGTGCTGCGCCGCTCGCCGCTCTGGCTGCTGGATGCCTGCATCAACCGGGAATCTGCATGTCAGCTGGCGGACTCCCTCACGGCGCTGGATGTGAAGGATGCCCTTCTGGTTCTGGCAGTGCCGGATGACAAGGATCCTGCCGGCACTGCCCGAATCCTGGCCCCCTTTGCCGGGGAAATCCGGATCTGCCCCGTGACCTCCGGTCATTACCGGATCACCGAAAGCCAGTGCCGGGTCCTCTGGAATCTGGGGGTTCCTGTGAACTGGTGTCCCTCGATGGACGCAGCCCTGGCAGACAGACTGTGTGAAACAGTTTGTGCCCGGGATCCAGCCAGGCAGGATTGTCCGGTGATCCTGGCCGGTACCACGGCTTTTGTCAGCGATGTCTATCGGTGGATGCAGAAACAGCGCAGGCCTGCTGACAGCCTCAATGGGCAGGGATTTCCTGCAGGATCCCGATGATGGACTGCATTCGAGTCACTGCATGCCACACAAGATACGGCGCCCCCCTGTCATCTGCTGAAGATGGCGGGGTTTTTATCGTGTGCCCGGCATGGCATACATCCAGGTGGTGAAAGTCCACTATGGGAGCGTA
>OFGO01001087.1_pt1 | contig 21945 bp, 14 predicted proteins | sample 1521761 | NCBI WGS metagenome assembly OFGO01 (sample SAMEA3504128, study PRJEB24116) | mouse gut metagenome | biome: mouse gut; feature: mouse-associated habitat; material: faeces | place: Denmark | collected 2011
AAACAATAGCATTGAAACCAACTCTGATTGTTAGGGTTATTTGGCTTTGCGGGCGTTTGTATAAATGCGAATCATATCTTCCTGGCTCAGCTTCTTCGCAGACCCAGTATGAAGGTGCCGCCGGAGCTTGTGCCCCGCTGCCCTGTCTGTGGCAAACCCATGGCCATGAACCTGCGGGCGGACGACACCTTTGTGCAGGATGGGGGGTGGCACGCTGCCGCCCGGCGGTATGAAAATTTTATTCAGCGCCATAAGGACTGCGCCGTCATTTACCTGGAACTGGGGGTGGGTATGAATACCCCTGGCATTATCAAGTACAATTTCTGGCAGCAAGTCCGCCGGAACCCAAACGCGAGCTATGTTTGCATTAACCGCAGGCAGGCGTATGCCCCGGGAGAAATCGGAGGGCGAAGTATTTGCTTGGATGCGGATATAGGCGCCGTATTATCCAAATTATAGTTTTTAAAACGGACGGCCGCCTTTTCTATATGGGAAAGGCGGCTTTTTTCATGCCCGGGCATGGCCGCCAAGGCCGATACCCCCAATTCCCAGTCAATCAGCGGTAATACATTTTCCTGTACTTTCCGCTTCGAATATGGTACAATCACAAAAAGATGATATTGTTTGGAATCGGAGAATTGCTCAGATGAGATTTTTAGGCAATAAAACAGCTATCTTACCTGATGTTGAGCGGCTGCTGCGGAAAAAGGGCCTGCTGCAGAACGGCCTCACTTTGTTTGACGCCTTCTGCGGCACCGGCTCGGTAGCCGACTATTTTAAGAAGTATTACAGGATTATTTTGAATGATAACCTCTCCTGGGCGGTTACATATTCCTGGGGCCGGATATGCGCCCATTCCTGCCGGTTCAAGAAGCTGGGGGTGGACCCATTCGTGTACCTGAACGGGAGCTGCGAGTCACGGCACGGGTTTATCTTCAATAATTACTCTCCCGGAAATTCTTCCAGAATGTATTTCACCCAGAAAAACGCAGGCCGAATAGATTACTTCCGTTGGCAGATAGAGCAATGGAAGCGGGATGGGCTTATATCGGAAGATGAGTACAAATACCTCCTGGCCTGCCTCATTGAATCAGTTTCCGGGGTTTCCAACACGGCGGGCGTATATGGCGCGTTTCTGAAAAAATGGGATGCCCGGGCGTTGAAGCCCATTGTTTTCGAACGGGTAGATGCCGCCCAGGCGCTTTGCGGCGGTTTGACGGCTTATACGCAAAAGATTGAGGATATCATCTCCGATGTGGAGTGCGATATACTTTATCTTGACCCCCCCTATACGCAAAACCAATATGGAACGCAATATCATCTTCTGGAGACGCTGGTATTGGATGACCAGCCGGCAATCAGCGCGGTGACGGGGTCGAGAAAGACGGCCCCCATGAGAAGCGATTGGTCCAAAGACATCAAGTGCCATATTTTGTTTGACAAGGTGATTGCAAAAACAAAGGCAAAGTATATTGTTTTCAGCTATAACAATGATGGCTTCATGTCAAAAGAGTTCATTGAGGCCACGCTGAAGCGGTATGGAAAGGAGGGCACATACGACTGTAAAAAAATACCCTATAAAAAGTATCAGAATTGGAAATCCCGCAACGGGAAGAAGCACTTTGAATACCTCTTTTTCATAGAAAAGAAGGACGAGCATGACGTAGTTTACGAATCGCCCTTGAATTACACCGGCAATAAGGTGAAAATTGTCCCAGCAATCAAAAGCTACGTTGTTGACGGCCGCCGCACATTTTATGACCTGTTCGGCGGCGGGTTTAACGTCGGAATCAATATGCCGGGTGAAACCGTTAAATATGTCGATATCAACCACTTCATTACGGATTTGATAAAATCCTTCAGGGAAAACGACACGTACGAGTATATATCGTATGTAAAAAAACAAATCAAGCATTACGGCCTGGAAAAGGCAAAGGCGGAAAGCTACCAGCGCGCCCGCAACGACTATAATTCGGCGCCGGCGAAGGAGCGGGACCCCCGCCTGCTGTTTACCGTCATCCTCTATGGCTACCAGCAGCAGATCCGTTTTAACAGCAGCTATGAGTTCAACAACCCGGTGGGCATGAGATGGTTCAATGACAAGGTGCTGGAAAAAATGGTCAGCTTCTCAAGAAAAATCAAAGAGTGCAGCTGCCAGTTTATAAGCGCTTCCTACGGGGATATGGAGCGGGAGATCGGCGCGGATGCGTTTGTCTACATGGACCCGCCCTATCAGCTGACCACCGGCTCGTACAATGACGGGAAGCGGGGGTTCAAAGGGTGGAACGGGGCGCTTGAGGCGGAGCTGTTTGCGTTTGCCGACAGGCTGTCGGAACGCGGCATCCCGTTCATGCTGTCCTACGTGGCTGAACATAAGGGGAAGAAAAATACCGCGCTGCTCCAATGGATTGAAGCGCACGGCTACCGTTTGATTGAACTGGGAGAGGTCACCGGCATATCCGGGAGTAAACGGAAGGAGGTTCTGATTTTAAATTATGACATACCGAAATAAGCCCCATTTTGTTATCAAGAAGAATTTGCAGAAGTCAAAGCAGACGGGCAAGTACTTCAACGACGTGGTCACGCCCCAGGTTTTAGCTGATGTGTGCGCCAGGATAACCGGCTGCGAAAAATTCACCTGTATGTATGCCGATAACGATTATGAGGACGAGTTTCTCGCGACCGGCTACAATAAAGGACGCATGGCCGTTATGCAGTACCGGGATACCGCGTATTTCATCAGTTTTTCGGAGCGGGACATTGGCGGGCGCAATTCCAGCGTCCAGAGCGTGCCCACCGCGTTCAATCTGTTCTACTCCAACCCATACCCCCAAAAAAAGCTGTACTACTATTTCTTGAATACCCAAGGCAACGCAGGGACGGATTACCAGATCCTGATGTACCGCTTGATGAAAACGGTGGGATTTGAGTTTTTAAATGCCGGCACAGCGTTGCCCATTGCCGCGTTTGCCTCCATAGAGGATATCATACACGCCCGGAAAGCAAATGCGGGTAAAAATCGAAGCAACAACTCCACTTATATTACCAAAAGCAGCACAAACCAGTATGATATCTATGGGAAAACCTATGGGGCAAATAAATATGAGACCAGTATGATGTGCTATGCGCTGTCCCTGCTGGCGCAGGCGGGCCAAAGGGTCACGCTGTACGAAGTGCTTGAGGGCGATCTGGCCGAACTGCCGGCGGCCTCTTTGGATGTGCTGGGGCGCATGGGCAAGGTGAAGGTCATACCCACAGATATGCAGCTGGAAAAGCAGTGCTTTGAAATAAACAACAGCCTGCGGTCCCCCCGGTATATCTATAATCTGCTGGGACGGCTGGGACCGAAACGCTGCGCGTTATGTGGATGCGAAATACCCGAGCTGATCCAGGGAGCCCACGTTTGGCCTGTCGCAGAAATCAAAAAGGCCGCCAGACTCTCCCCGGAGGAAAAGCTTGCGCATGCCACCGACGGGGATAACGGCCTGTGGCTTTGTGAAAACCACCACAAAATGTTTGATGAGGGGCTGATCTCAATTGACCGGGCTGGAAAGGTGGTATACCGCAAGGATCTGGATTCCCGCCACGCCGCTTTTATAGATGGAATAACCCCCGTTAAGCAGCTGCCCGGCGGATTGATGACGGAGCGCTTCCTGTACTATCTGGATATCCGCAACCAGCTTGGCTGCTGACGCGGTAGAGCTTCGCAGGGGTGAAGAAAAGCAGGGCAAGCGGCTTCCCGCTTGCCCTGCTTTGACGCCCTGCCGTTTGGTCACCCGACAAAGACTGTGCAGGTGTTGGTGATGGTGAGAATGCCGACGATGAGGGCGTTGATGATGCCGGCAATATAGGGGTTCTTGGTGGTCTTGTAGATCACGCGGGTGATCAGCGTGGAGCCGAAGAGGATCAGCACGATGGGGAAGAGCCAGAGGACGAACATGGGGTAGTTCGGGTCGGCCATGGTTTTCTGGAACCACATCATATGGTTGGTCGTGTAGTAGGTGATGTACTGGATCCAGGGCAGGATCAGCGCGGGCGCCGCCGCGAACAGGGCGCAGATCAAGCCGTTGGCCTTGCCGCCGATGCTGTTGTAGTTGAAGCAGTTGGTGGCGACGGAGCTTGCGATGTAATAGGTGAAGAAGAGCAGCACATAGGGCAGGTAGCGCAGGATGGGCGCCTCGAAGGCCTTGATGGCAAGGGTCCAGAGGCGGAAGTCCGCGAGGAAGAAATAGTCCTCCACAAATACCAGGCCATAGCCGACGGTGACGACGATAAGCGCCAGCAGGACGCTCAGCCCCAGCTTCTTCAGGGGCAGCTTCACGCCCCGCTCCGCTAGATCCAGGCCGTTCTTCTTGCCATAGGCAAAGTAGTAGGTGGCCATGCTGAGGATGGTGAATAGGCCGCAGGCGGTGGACCAGAGCCCCAGGCCCATGGCCTCGCCCTGGGCCACCGCCATGGAGTTGCCCATGCTTACCAGGGTGAGGTAGACCAGACTGCCGAATACCGCGCCCGCCAGCAAGGACAGCCAGAACCAAAGCATTCCCGTCTTATCCTTGACCCGCATGGGTTTGACGGCCTCCTCCGCGCGGAGGCAGGCGAAGGTGGGGGTAAAGAGCAGCAGCGTGGTGAAGGAGCACAGGAAGAGCGCAAAGCCGATCACGCCCACAAAGTTGAAGGCTTCCTTCCACTGCCAGACCTGGTTGGTGGGTTCGATGGGATTGGGCGCGCCCAGGGTCTTGGAGAAGAAGTCGCAGATATAGGACTCGGAGCGCGCGGAGAAGTGGGACCAGGGGTGGATGATGGGGGGGCGGTAGATGATGCGCAGGGTGTCCTTGCCGTCCACATCCTCACGATACTCAGTGTATGCCTCACGGACCTCCGACTGGGCGGGGTCGCGGCCGAAGTTCAGGAAGGTCTGGGCGGTGGCGGTCTCCATGAAGTAGGGGGAGCTGAGGGGCTTGCCGTCCGCGCTGACAGAGGTTCCGAAAAATTCGTCGTAGATGGCGGAGATCACCGCCACGTCACGGCTGCCGTAGGGATTGGCAAAATTGCCGGCGGCGTCCTGGTACAGGGGGTCGTTGCAGTGGATCAGGGCGGCGGCGATCAGCGGGGTCTCGTTCAGGTTGTCCGCCTGAATGGCGGCGTTGACGGACCAGCTGCCCATGGAGTGGCCGGTCACGCCGATGCGGGAGCGGTCCACGAAGGGCATGCGGCTCAGGGCAAGGGCGCCCTGGTACACGCCGTCCGGCGCGAGGATGAAGAAGTCCGGGGTCACGTCCGAGTCGCCGTGGTCGGGCTGGTCAATGGCCAGGACCACGAAACCCCGGCGGGCCAGTTCCACATAGTTTGCGTCGGTCATTTCCTTGTTGTTCAGATACCCGTGGCTTGTGACAATGGCGGGGGCGGGGTTATCCGCCGTGGCCGTCTTGGGTATCAGCAGATAGGCCGACATGGTGTAGCCGCTGTCGGTCTCGATGGCCAGCTCACGCATGACCACCTTGCCGCCGCTGGTCTGCACGGCGCTTACGACAATGCCGCACAGCAGCATCAGCACCAGGGACAGGCACAGGGCAATTTGCGCTGTTCTTTTGGTTTTTTCCATGAAACAACAATCTCCTCTCTTTAACATGGTTTCTTACGGCAGGTGTGACTACTGTTTACAGTATAGAATAAATAATTTCTATTAGCAAGCATTTATTCTATACAAAAAAGCATACGCCGCTTTGTTAAAATTGCCAAAAAGGCGCCGGTTTACAGTGCCTTTCTCGTGTGATATAATAAATCAATTATAAAGAAGAAGGGAGGGCAGTGCGGGATGAAGCTGGAATGGATGGGTGAGTACCGTGATATCGTCGGGGACTTCTACCGCTCCGCCAACGGCTATTCCCAGATCTGCAAGAGGGAGCTTTTTGGCGACAAGGTCTGCTTTTCCCCCTATGAAGTGCAGATCATGGAGCATATTCTGGAATATGCCGAGCAGCACAAAAATATGAAATGGTACGCCGAGCAGCTTGGCCTCAGCCAGGCCACCCTCTCCAAATATGTGCGCAAGCTGGTGGACAAGGGCCTGCTGGAGAAATACCACAAGGAGGGGAACCGAAAGGATATTATACTCATGGTTTCACCCCTGGGCCTGGAGGAGTACGCGCACTATTCCCGGCAGATGAGGGCGACGGTTTTCCGCGAATTGTTTGACCTGCTGGACAGCATGGACCCGGAGGAGCGGGGGATTGTGAAAAAGGTTTTCTCCATCTGTGGGCGCTGGCACCGCGAGAGCTTGGAAGAGCCCAAGGAGCGCCCGGTCTCACTGGTTAAGGTGGAATGATGATACTGATGATTGGGAGATGGTAGGCGATGCCGAACCGGCCAACCCTGAAAACCATCGGGCAGGCGGCGGGGCTGTCCCATGTGGCGGTATCCAAGGCCCTGCGGGATGCCCCTGATATTTCCGCCGCCACCAAGGAGCGGGTCAAAAAGATTGCGGAGGAGATGGGCTATACGCCCAACCTGGCCGCCCGGAACCTCTACCTCCAGCAGGCCAGCGCCATCGGCATGGTGGTCCCGGCCATGGGGGAAAACACCGCCTACGGCCCCCTCTTCAACGAGATCAGCGCGGCGGCGGCGGAGCTGGGCTTCTGCGTCATGCTGGGCAGCAGCCACCGCAGCAAGGAGCTGGAGGCCCGGCACTGCCGGATAATGGTGGGCAACCAGGTGGGGGCCCTCATTGTGGCCTCCTGCACCAGCGACGTGTCCCACATCAAGGCGGCCTGCGGCCCCACGCCGGTGATTTTCGTCGGCGGCAAGACCGACCCGGAGGAGGAGCACGTCCTCCTGTGCGACTACCGCCGCAGCGGGGCGCTGGCGGTGGAGCACCTGGCCGGCCTGGGCCACAGGGACATCGCCCTGCTGACCTACGGCCCGGAGAACCGCACCATTGCGCAAAAGGAGGAGGGGTTTACCCAGGCCATGGAGGGGCTGGGACTGCGCCCCCGTATTATCCGGGCGGGCCACGCGTCCGACACCATGCGCGCCGGGATGGAGGCGGTGGAGGGTCTGCTGGCCCGGGGGGCGCTGCCCACCGCACTGTGGTGCGCCAGCGACTACATGGCGGTGGGGGCCGTCAACGCGCTGAGGGCCCACGGCCTGTCCGTCCCCGGCCATGTGTCGGTGGTGGGGCACGACGACCTGTGGCCGGGCCTCTGGCCGGACGCGGGGCTGACCACGCTGCGCACCCCGATGGCGGAAATGGGCAAGGCGGCGGTGGAGCTGGCCCTGTCCCTCATCGGGCAGGGCGGGCAGGTTCCGCCCCGGCAGGTATTCCGGCCCGCCCTGGTGGTTCGGGGCACCACCGCCCCGCCTCCGCCGGGTCAGGGAGGGCAGCCCGGATGAGCCGGGCTGATGAAGGGCGGCGGGCGCCCCATGTTTTCCTGATCCTGTCGGCGCTGCTGCTGGCGGCCTCGGCATTGACCTGGCTGGTCCCCTCCGGCAGCTACGAGCGGGTTTTCGACGGGGCGGCGGGGCAGACGGTGGTGGTCCCCGGCAGCTTTGCCTACACCGAGCCCTCCCCGGTGGCGCCCTGGCGGCTTCCCCTGCTGATTTTCGAGGCCCTGTCCAGCGGCGCGGCCCCGCGGCTGACCGCCTTCGTTTTTCTGTTGGGGGGCGCTTTTGAGATCATCCTGGACAGCGGGGCGGTGGCCGCCCTGTGCGCCTGGGTAGTCCGGCGGGCCAGGCGGGGACGGGCCTGGATTGTCCCGGCCTTTGTGGGGGTCTTTTCCGTGTTCGGCTTTACCATGGGGCTGACCACCGCGTCCATCATTTTCCTCCCCCTGGGCATGGCCGCGGCCCAGTCCCTGGGCTATGACCGGCGCACCGGCATGGCCATGGTCATGCTGGGCACCAACGCGGGCTTTGCCGCGGGGATATACAACCCCTTTTCCGTGGGCGTGGCCCAGGCCATCGCGGAACTGCCCCTGTATTCCGGGGCGTGGCTGCGCTGGCTGCTGCTGGCCGTGCTGGTGCCTGCCACCAGCGTTTACATCATCCGCCGGGCGGAGCGGTCCGACCGAACCGGGGAAGAGGCCGCGCCGGAGCCCGCGCCCCAGCTGGGGGCGCGGCAGGGGGCGGTGCTGGCGCTGCTGCTGGGGACGCTGGCGCTGGTGGTCTGGGGGGTGGGTTCCCGGGGCTGGGGGGTGGGCGAGATCGCCGCAGCCTTCCTGGTGCTGGGGGTTTTGGGCGGCCTCGCCGCCGGGTTTGACGGGAACCGGATCTGCGCCTCGCTGGTGGCGGGGTGCCGGAAAATGGTCCCCGGCGCGCTGACCATTGCGCTGGCCGCCGCCCTGCGCCTGGTGCTGGCCCAGGGCGGGATTCTGGACACCATCGTCCACGGCCTGTTTCTGCTGGTGGAGGGCCTGCCCGCCTGGGCCCAGCTGCTGGGGATGTTCTACGCCAACGTCCTGCTGGACCTGCCCATCACCTCTGGCTCCGGCCACGCGGCGGTGGCCATGCCGCTGATGGTCCCCCTGGCCGACGCCCTCTCCCTGTCCCGGCAGTCGGCGGTGCTGGCCTTCCAGCTGGGGGACGGGCTGGTCAACCTGATATCCCCGGTTTCCAACACCCTGGTGGGCTGCATGGCCCTGTCCGGGGTGAGCTACCCCAAGTGGCTGAGGTACTTCCTGCCCCTGGTGGGGTTTTACCTGGCGGTGGGCACGGCGTTCATGCTGCTGGCCGGGGCCGTCGGATATTGATGATAAAAGGCCGTGGGGGTGTCCCCACGGCCTTTTTCTTTGAAAGGCGTCCCCCGGTATTGACACACACCGGCACGCATATTATAATTGCACTATACTTTCACGAGAAAGAGCTGTATGCGTTTTCCGGCGCCTTTTCGAGGCTGCCGGTATGGAATGGGAGGAGAGCACGATGAAAAAACGGGTTCTATCGGCGATACTGGCCCTGTGCCTTGCGGTGGGGCTGCTGCCCGCCGGGGCGTGGGCGGCGGGCGGGAACAGCGGCAAGTGGGGGGAGCTGGACTGGCACTATGACGACGCCACGGATACGCTGACCATTTCCGGCAGCGGGGCGGTGCCGGACCGTTCCAGCGGCGAAGCGGAGCCTCCCAACTTGTGGCAGGTCAGGACTGTGGAGATTGAGGACGGCGTGACGGGTATCGGCAGCTCCGCCTTTGAAGGGTACAACAGCCTTACCGAGATTTCGATTCCCGGCAGCGTCACATCCGTTGGGGAGTGTGCGTTTGCCAACTGCTCCGGCCTCACCCGCGTCACCTTCTCCGGCGGGGCGGCCAACATCGGGGAACGGGCGTTTTCCTGGTGTGGCGCCCTCACGGATGTAACCTTCTCCGGCCCGGTGGGCATGATTGGGGCTGACGCGTTCGAATGGTGCAGGATGCTCGCCGGCGTCACGTTCCCCGGCCCGGTGGAGGGCATTGGGGCAAACGCGTTTGAATGGTGTGAAAGGCTGGGCAGCGTGACCTTCTCTGGTGAGGTGGGCGGAATTGGGGGCGATGCGTTTGGGCAATGCGGCGCGCTGGCCAGCGTCAATTTCTCCGGCAAAGTCGGCAGCGTTGCGTCAGGTGCGTTTTCCGGCTGCGAGAAACTGACAAAGCTCTCCTTCCCGGAAGGAGTGGGCACAATTTGGGACTATGCGTTCCAGCAATGCGGGTTAACTGCCCTGTATTTCAAGTCCATTGACAGGATTGGGGGAAGGGATGTATTTTCGGGCGCCGATGAGCTGAAGGACATCTATTTCGGCGGTACGCAGGCTGATTGGACAACCTGCGGCGGCTATTCCGCCGCAGGGGCGGACGGCCTTGTGCTCCACACGGACGCCGCCGGGTTCCCAGACACCGGGGCGGGCGACCTGGAGACCTTGAAGAAGCTGATCGCCGCGGGCGTTGGCGCGGGGCGCACCGAAATCGAGCTGTTGGGGAATATTGACCTGGGCGCGGAAACCCTGGAAATCCCCAAAGACTGCAATCTGGTGTTGGATCTCAAGGGACATACGCTCAGCTCCTCCGCCAACCCCGCCATTCATATGCTGGGGGATCTCACTGTGCTGGACAGCACCGTGAACGGCGTCCCTGAGGTTCGGAATGACGGCGTCGTTGTGGACTACCAGTCCGGCAGTATCCAGGCCAAGGGGGACGCCGTCTCCATACAGCCCGGACGCACCTTCACCCTTAACGGGGGCACGATCCACGCGGAGGGCCAGGGCATTGTGTTCTGCGCCGGGCAGGAAGGGGGCGGCTGGATGCAGACCACCGCCCGGATCAACGGCGGCTTTGTGGACGCGGGGGGCAGCGCGGTCAAGGTGCTGGAGGGCAAGGAGAACCGCGCCGGGGTAGAGATTGACGGCGGCGTGCTCCGCAGCGCGGACGCCCCGGTGGTCTCCGGCAGCGAGCAGGAGGGGGAAGTCAGCACCAATATTTCCATACGAAACGCCGCCCTGATCGGCGGGAGCGGCACATCCGGCCGCCTCCCCTGCGGCATTTATCACCCGCAGAATGGTTCTGTGCGGGTTAACAGCACCGAAATATACGCCATGGGCGGCGTGGGCATCCTCATGCGGGGCGGAAGCCTGCATGTTGATGATGATCCAGACAGGCCCTCCCGCATCCATGTGGGCGGCGGCTCCGGCCAGGGGACTGTCGGCGGGGCGGGCACCATGCTGGAGGCCGGGCACGGCGTCGTCATGGACCAGCAGGCCGCGCTGTACGATTATGAGAATATCAGCGTCATCCTGTCCAAGAACCTGACGTACCTTGCTGAGTTCGACCCCCATCCCTGCCCCCATATTGACGGCGGGTTTGGGCTGAAAAAGCAGGAGGAATCCTCAGAAATACGCTACTCCTTCGGCCGCGCCTACACCGTTACGTTCGACGCCAAGGGCGGGAGCTTTGGCGTGGCCGACGGCGGGGCGGGCAGCACAACGCGGACCACCGAAACCAGCGGCAAGATAACCGGGTGGCCCGCCGACCCCACGCGGGAGGGCTTCCAATTCCGGGGGTGGACTGTCCGTTGGAGCGATGGCAGCGAACTCATGATGCCCATCGACAGGGATAACATCTTCAATTATGATACCACCCTTTACGCCCAGTGGGTTCCGGACGGCGCCTATATCATCGAGTTCTTCGAAGACGCCAACAACCCCATCCCCACCAAAACGTTTTTCACATCGCTGGGCGGCGTACTTACAAGCTGGCCCTCTTGTATTCATGGGTGTGGACGTGGTTTTGCCGGCTGGTATACCTTGCCGGCAGGCCAGGGGGAGCGGTACCCCTTTGACAGGCCCTTCACCAAAGACACCAGGCTCTATGCCTATTTCGCAGCGGGTGGGCCGGGGAGTTATACCATCACCTTTGACCCCAACGGAGGCAGCGGCGGGGGTACAGAGAATACGATTGGGGACGGAACCTTGTGGCGATGGCCTTCCGACCCCAGGCGGGAGGGCTATACATTCGGGGGCTGGAGCTGGTCGAAGGAGTACAGGATCGTCCCGGATGAGCGGTTTACCTTTTTTGACGACGCCACCCTCTATGCCTGGTGGGTCAAAGACAGCGGCTTTGCCGTTACCCTTGACCCCAACGGAGGCAGCGGCGGCATCCAGACCATAAGCACCGACGGCAGCGGGCGGGTGGTCAGCTGGCCCGCCCCACCCACCCTGGACGGCTATACCTTCGGCGGCTGGTACACCACCGGCACCGGCAGCGGAAGCCGCGCCGACTCTTCCACCACGTTCTTTGGGGACACGACGCTCTACGCGTATTGGATTAAGGACGGCGATGGCGGAAAGCCCGGCCCCGGCCAGGAGCTTACCATCACCTTTGACCCCAACGGCGGGAACATCGCCGCGGACGCCTCCACGCAAACCACCCAGGGCCACAAGCTGGCGGCGCTGCCCACACCCACCCGCGCGGGCCACACCTTCGAGGGCTGGTTCACCGCCAAGGAGGGGGGAGAGCAGGTGGACGGGGGCACCGTTTTCACGCGGGACGCCACCGTGTACGCCCGCTGGAAGCAGGGCGGGGACACGCCCGATCCTGACCAGGAGTATACCGTCACCTTCGACCCCAAGGGCGGGGAGCTTGAGGACGGGGAAAAGACCCAGGCCACCCAGGACCACAAGCTGGCCGAGCTGCCCGAACCCACCCGCGCGGGCTACACCTTCGAAGGCTGGTTCACCGCCGAGGAGGACGGGGAGCGGGTGACTGCGGACACCGTATTCACCGGGGACGCCACCGTGTACGCCTATTGGGAACGGGAGTATACCGTCACCTTCGACCCCAACGGCGGGGAGCTTGAGGATGGGGAGGCCACCCAGATCACGCAAAACAAAAAGCTGGCCACGCTGCCCACGCCCACCCGCGAGGGCTACACCTTCGAGGGCTGGTTCACCGCCAAGGAGGGCGGCGAACCGGTGAATACAGCTACCGTATTCACCGCGAATACCACGGTGTATGCCCATTGGAAGCAGAACGGGGGCACGCCCGGTCCCGTCCAGGAGTTCACCGTTACCTTTGACAGCCAGGGCGGCAGCGCGGTGCCTGCCCAGAAGGTGAAGGCCGGAGGCAAGGCGGCCCAGCCCAATCCTCCCGCCCGGAGCGGCTACGCCTTTGGCGGCTGGTTCAGGGACGCGGCCTGTTCCAACGCCTGGAACTTTGACGGGGACACTGTGAACGCGGACACCACCCTCTACGCGCGGTGGGTATCCACCGCGCCCCCCACCCCGGATGCCACCTATACCGTTGTGTTCCATCCCAACGGCGGCAGCGGCGGGACGTCCCTGACCACCGGCAGCGGCGGCAGGCTGTCCGCCCTTCCCGCCGCCCCCACCCGCCCCGGCTACGTCTTCGGCGGCTGGTTCACCCACCCCTCCGGCGGCAGCGCCATCAGCACATCCACCGTTTTCAGCCGGGACACCACCGTCTACGCCCACTGGATCGGCGGCGGCAGCCCTTCCATTCCCTCCGCCTACTACCAGATCTACGCTCCCAGCGCCGTTTACGGCGGCAGCTATTCCATCAGCCACACCGCAGCCGCCCCCGGCACCTCCGTCACCGTGATCCTCCAACCCCACAGCGGCTTTGAGGTGCGGCAGCTGTCCGTCCGCCGCCTGGACAACGCTTTGGAGCTTTACGTGTTCCGGGACTACAGCGGACGGTATACCTTCACCATGCCGGACAGCAACGTGGAGCTGACAATCTCCTGTGTCCAGACCTACACCGGCGGCGGCAGCCCCGGCTGGGCCGAGCCTCCCGCCAGCGCCGGGCCCGTCGACTGGTATTTTGCCAACGGCCGCATCTACCATGTGAACCAAGGCGCCGTCCCCGCCGCCAGCCGTCTCACGAGGGATATGCTCGTCTCCGTCCTCTATAACATGGACGGCGGCAATACCGGCAGCCCCACAGACTGGGCTGTCAGCAACGGCGTTATCCCCGACATCTTCCATAGCGAGCTGTGGGGGACCGACAGGCCCATCAGCCGGGAGCAGGCGGCCATGATCCTCTTCGGCTATGCCAAATACAAGGGGTATGACACCTCCCGCACCGCCAGCCTGTCCGGCTTTACCGACTATGGCCAGATCCGCGCGGTGGCCCGGCCGGCGATGGCCTGGTGCCGGGCCGTCGGGGTGATCGCGGGCACCTCGGAGCGCACCCTCTCGCCGCGCAGCCTCATGGATTGCAGCCAGGCAAACACCGTACTGTCCCGGTTCCTCTCCAACGTGGCCAGGACATAACGCCCCCTGCTGGGACAAAGCAAACCCCCTCCGGCTTCTGCTGAGGCCGGAGGGGGTTTTTTGCCGGGCGGGAAAGACACGACCGCCATCTGGGCTTGTGAATGCGGATTCCAAAGGACCAGGGGACAGGAACAATGTGCCTGCGCCTCAATCCGCAGCCCGCACGGGCTGCGTGCGCCAGACGAATTTGACCTGGCCGTCCATATCATCGCCAATGCCGGAGAAGGAGTTGTACCGCTCCGACACGGCCTTCACCGCGTCCAGCCGGTCCATCAGCCCGCCCAGGTCGCCGCCGAAGGCGTCCACCAGCTTCCGCACGCCCTTTTCGTTGAACTCCCGCAGGCCGCCGGACAGCTCCATGGCCCCGTCCCGCAGCCGGGTCACGCCGTCGATGAGGGCGGGGGTGCTGTTTTTCATGGTGAGGATGCCGTCATAGAGCTGGCCCGCCCCGGCGCTCAGGCTATCCGCGCCGTCCTTCACCGTGCCGATGCCGGAGTTCAGTTCCCCGGCCCCGGCCTGGGCCTGGGCCACCCCGGCGGTGTAGCTCTGGAGGCCCTGGTAGAAACTGTTGTAGCTGTCCAGGGAGGCTTTCAGCGCCGCCACCTGCTGTCCGGCGGGGGAATCCCCGGCGGAGGCGATGACGCCCTCCAACACCTGGGCGTAGTTTTCCGCCGTCAGTTCCGGGGCCTGCACCCCGGCGGCTTGGAGCTGGGCGCTGGCGGAGGCCAGCAGGGACTGGAACACCTGGGCCGCGCCGCTGTTCAGGGTATCGTTCTTCTCCGCCAGGGCGGTGAGGCCCTCATTCAGGGAGGCGGCCCCGGCCTGGAGCTGGGAAGCGCCCGCGCTCAGGCTGTCCGCGCCCTGTTTGAGCTGGGCGGCCCCAGCTGCCAGCTGGTCGATGCCCGCCACCAGCTCCTTGGAGCTGTCCAGCAGGGCGCAAAGCCCGTCATACAGCCGGGAGGAGCCGTCCATCAGCTGCCCCATGGCAACCGTGAGTTCGTCCAGCTTGCCGTCCAAATCGTCCAATTCGTCCAGCTTTTCATTTCCGTCCAGCTCCCCGCTGAACAGCCCGTTGGCGGCCAGGGTGACGGTGGTCTCTAAGGCAAAGCCCTCCACGTCGGCGGTGATCTCCACATACTCGGGCAGCTCCAGGTCATCCCGGCCCAGCCCCAGGCTGTCCTGGAGGCCGGGGAGGGCCAGCCCCGCCACGATGGTGCGGTCGCCGTCATTCACGATTTTGCCGTTGGAGACAGACACGTTGGCAAACACGTCGTTGTCCAGCACCACCCCGGTGAGCATGGCGAAGGGGACGTAGATCTTCTCCTGCTTCCCGTTGATGTCCACCAGCTCGTACTGGTTGTTGGCGTAGTCGAAGCGGATGGCGACTTTGCCGCTCTTGCCCGCCAGCTCCTCGGGCGTGACAGGCTGGCCGTCCAGAGTGTAGGACACCGCCACCGACACGGGCAGCTCCTGGTCGATGGAACCCTGGTAATAGATGTCGTTCCCCCGGGCGTCCCACACGCAGGCGTTGTCCCCGCCCAGGGTATAGGTCTCGTCGCCCTTCACATTTTCAATATCGGTGAGTTGGGTCGCGTCGTTCAGGAGGGCGTCTCCCCGGGTGTTCCGCACCCAGTCGCTGACGATGATCTTGTCCACCGAGCCGTCGGCGCGGGCCAGGACGTACACGGTCTCGTCCTTGATGTTTTTCGCCCCAGCGGGGGCGGCCTTGGCGCTGGATTCCAAAGGGGCGGGCCGCGCGGGGGCGGGGGTTCCGGCGGCGTTCATGGCGTATACCGTGCCGCCCAGGCCCCCCAGGGCCAGGACCGCGCACAGGGTAAGGGACATAACCTTTACAACAGGCTTTTTCATTTTGCATAGACCTCCTGGTTGGAAATTTTGGGGTGTTTGGGCTGCTTCATGCCGGCGGTGGTGGCGCAGATGAGCTTGTCGCACAGCAGCAGCAGGGCGGGCAGGGTGAAGATGACGGACGCCATGCTGATGAGGGCCCCCCGGGCCATGAGCATACACATGGAGCTGATAATGTCGATCTCGGAGTAGAGGGCCACGCCGAAGGTGGCGGCGAACAGCCCCATGCCGGACACGATGACGGAGGGGATGGAGGTGGTCAGGGCGGTGTGCACCGCCGTTTTCTTGTCCGAACCGCCGACACGCTCCGCTTTGTAGCGGGTCGTCATCAAAATGGCGTAGTCCACCGTGGCCCCCAATTGGATGGTGCTGATGCAGATGGGGGCGATGAAGGGCAGGCTCTGGCCCAGGTAGTGGGGAAGCCCTAAGTTGACGAAGATAGCCGCCTCAATGACCGCGATGAGGATAAAGGGCAGGGTGAAGCTCTTTTCCACGATGGCGATGATGAGGAAGATGGCGATGATGGACACGGCATTGACCATCTTGAAGTCGTGGTCGGTGGTCTCAATCATGTCCCGCATACAGGGGGCCTCGCCGATGAGCATACCGCCCTGGTCGTACCGCTTCAAAATACCGTTCAGCTCGCCGATCTGTTCGTTCACCGCGTCGCTGGCCACCTTGTACTCGGAGTTGATGAGCAGTAAGCGCCAGTTATCGCTCTTGAGCTTTTCGGTGACGGATTCCGGCAGGAACTCCTCGGGAATCCGGGAGCCCACCACGGACTCCATGCCCAGCACGTACTTCACGCCGTCCACGGCCTCCATCTCGTCCGCCATGGAGCGCACCTGCTTGGCAGGCAGGCCGGCGTCCACCAGCAGCATATGGGTGGAGGCGATGTTAAACTCGTCCCGGAGCTTGCCCTCGGCGATGACGTACTCCATATCCTCGGGCAGGCATTGGCCCATGTCATAATAGACCTCGCCGTTGGTCCGGTTGTATCCGTACAGGGCGGGGGGCACGACGAGGGCGAACACCGCCAGGAACACGGGGAACACCTTTACTACGCCCCCGGCCAGCTTATCCATGTTGGGGATGAGGGAGCGGTGCCGGGTTTTTTGCAGGGGCTTGTCGAACACCAGGATGAGGGCGGGCAGCACGGTGACGCAGCCCAGCACACCCAGCAGCACGCCCTTTGCCATGACGATACCCAGATCCCGGCCCATGGTGAAGGACATGAAGCACAGGGAGATGAAGCCCGCCACGGTGGTGATGGAGGAGCCTAGCACCGAGGTCAGGGTGGCCTGGATGGCCCGGGCCATGGCTTCCTTGTTGTCGTCATAGCGCCGCCGCTGCTCGTTGTAGCTGTTCCACAGGAAGATGGAGTAGTCCATGGTGACGGCCAGCTGGAGGACGGCGGACAGGGCCTTGGTGATGTAGGAAATTTCGCCCAGGAAGTAGTTGGAGCCCAAGTTCATCAGGACCATCATGCCGATGCTGGCCAGAAACACGAAGGGCACCAGCCAGCTGTCCAGCAGGAGCAGCATGGCCGCGCAGGCCAGGGCCACGGCGATGCCCACATAGATGGGCTCCTCCTCCTCGCACAGGTCCTTCAGGTCGGTGACCAGGGCGGACATACCGGAGACAAAGCACCTCTCCCCGGCCAGGGCGCGAATCTCCCGGATGGCGTCCATGGTGAGATCGGAGGAGGTGGAGGTGTCGAAGAACACCGCCATCATGGTGGCGTTCCCGGCGTTGAACGCGTCGTAGAGCTTGTCGGGCAGCAGCTCCATGGGGGCGGAAATGTCCAGGAGGCTGTCATACCACAGCACGGTGTCCACATGGTCCACCCGCTCCACCTGCTTTTTCAGGGCTGCGACGTCCTTGGCGGGCATATCCTCCAGGATCAGGAAGGAGAAGGCCCCTTTGTGGAAGCCGTCCAGCAGCTCGTTCTGGCCGATGACGGTGTCCATGTCCCCGGGCAGATAGTTGAGCATATCGTAGTTGACCCTTGTGGCCGCCATGCCAAGCGCCGAGGGGATCATCAGCAGCAGGGCCAGGATCAGGATGGGGACGCGGCACTTGACCACCGCTTTGGAGAATTTCATACAGCATACGTCCTTTCTGTCACAGTCGGTTACAAATCTTCCACCTCATAAGAGGTGACTTCAATGACGTCGGGCTGCTGGTGGTTCACGATTTTCACCGTGCACACCGCCACGCACAGGTTCAAAATGCCCTCCGCCAGCAGGGCGGCGCCCAGCAGGATGGTGAGCAGCCGGGCGCTGTCCCAGGGCCGGAATACCAGGGCCAGCCCGATGAGGCCGGCGGCTACAGCCAGCGCCAGGGTCAGCCACCAGGTAGGGATGCCGAAGCGCTTGGCGTCCACGGCGATCTGCACCTTGTAGAGTCCGTCGGTGAGGACGGCGATGCCCAGGGCGGTGAACAGGAAGTCCAGCACCCCGGCGGGCCGGATCAGCACCAGCGCCCCCAGGGCGATGAGCAGCAGCCCGAAGCCCAAATCGTACTGGAAAGCCAGGCGGTACAGATCCCGGGAGCAGTAGCCCACCAGCTTGACGGCGCCGAACAAAATCATGGCCGCCCCCAGTACCCGGCCGATGACGGCCGCGGACAGGCCGGGGTTGGCGATGCAGGCGATCCCGGCGGCGCAGAACACCAGGGACATGACGATGTAGCCGGTCTTGGCCACCCACATGGGGATGGTACAGCGGGTTTTCAAGATTCACACCTCCTTGTTTTTCCTTGTGATGGTGAGTATAGCAGGGCGGCGGAGCGCTTACCATGGGCAGAAAAAGTCCCCGTGCCCAAAAAACAGGCACGGGGATCAAGCTGTCTGAAATTCAGACACGGGACCTCCCCGTGCCTAAAAACCGGGCACGGAGGGGTTCCGTGTTGGGGGGCGTATGGTTCAGCGCTCCAAGCGCTCCAGGCCGCTCTTTTGCAGGGCGCACACCCGGCGGAAGTAGTCCGCGATATCGTCCTTCATGCCGCCGTTGAGCCAGTCGATCACCGAGCCGAAGCAGGCGCACTTGTGCAGCCGGATGAGGGCGTCCAGATCCGCCGGGGTTATGGGCTTCCCGGCGAACTCCGCCTTCAGGTAGGTGGACACGATGTAGCCGCAGCCGTCCATGAGATGCCGCTCGAACACGTCCCGGCTCAGGGAGTTGTAGATGTGGTAGACGGCCCGGCGGTTTTCCATCACCAGCTCGATGACGGCGTCGGCGCATTCCTCCACGGAGGACACGGTGGGGTGCTTTTGGATGAGGTTTTGCATCTGTTCCCCCACCATCTCCTCCACCAGGGCGGGCAGATCCTCGAAGTGGTAATAAAAAGAATTGCGGTTAATGCCGCAGTCCTCCACGATATCCTTCACGGTGATCTGGCTCAAAGGCCGCTGGTTGAGCAGCTTGAGGAAGGCTTCCTTAATTGCCCTCCGGGTAAAATTTGCCATCGCCGGCACCTCCTGGAGAATAGTCTGCCATTAGGCTACGATATGGTTGGAAAAAAGTCAAGGGGGATTTTCCGGCGGGGCCCGCCCGACGGCCAAGCGCTCAATCATGACAGCGGCTTCGGTGAAAGAAAATTGCCTGTGGCCGCAGCCCGGGGCAGGCGGATGCCAAGGGACGTAAAACCGGTTGACTTTTCGCTTGGCCCGTGGTATGATACACCAAAATTCAAAATAACAGATGGGAACCCCTTTGCCGCCGGGTAAGGGGGGAACGCCAGACCTTCTATCGTTAGGCCACAGAAGATAGGGGGACTGGCGTTATATTTTTTGGGACGGGGGGCGGGTGTGCGCATTGCGCGCGGAGGCACAGGAGCCGAGGCCATAAGGGGATTATGGCAGGGTATGTGTTGAAGCCGTCCGGCCATGCGTGACCGGGAAAGAAGCTGCGGCGTAAGTATCCGGCCGGCGGCGGGAGCCAAGGCCGGTGCGAAAGAAATATTTTTAGGAGGAAGAAATCATGAAAAAATTTATTGCGGACCCCTCTTTTTGGGAGCTGTTCCCGGATGCGGCCGTCGGCGTCCTCTCCGTAACAGGCATCAACGGGACCGCCCGGCTCTCCCCGGACCAGGCCGCAGAAGTGGCGGAGCTGCTGAAAAACGCCAACAGCACCGCGCTGTCCCACCTGGAGGAAGGCGTGGCCCTGTCCCAGAACCGGCCGGTGGCGGTGTGGAGGGAGGCATATCAGAAATTTCCCACCAAAAAGGGCGCCCGCTGCTCCATTGAGGCGCTGCTGAAGCGGGTGTCCAAGGGGGAGCCTGTGGGGACGATTGCCCCCACGGTGGACATCACCAATGCCGTCTCGCTGAAGTACGCCCTGCCCATCGGGGCGGAGGATATGGAGGCTTTTGACGGCGACCTGCATTTAGGCGTGATGGCGGGCGGGGAGGACTTCCTGCCCATTGGCGCAGATGAACCCGATCCGCCCCGGCCAGGGGAGCTGGCTTACTACGATGCCGCAGGCGCGGTGTGCCGCTGCTGGAACTGGCGGGACGGCAGGCGCACCGCGGTGAACGATGCCACCGCCGCCGAATTTATCGCAATGGAGTGTGTGGAGCCGGAGCGGCTGGATGATTTGAAGGCCGCCTTGGACGAGCTGGCCGGACTGCTGGAAAGGTATACGGGGGCTGAGGTTGTGTCCAAGGGCATAGTGAATGGCGACAGCAGGGAGATCATAATTCAGAGATAAGCGGGCTGTGAAAAATGCCTTGACCGATTCTGGGCCGTCTCAAAATTATATTGCGAATAGAAGCTGTGCCAATAGCCGCGAAGATGCGTTCGGAGGCTATTGGCACAGCTTCTTTATTCAGAACTCCACCACATCCATGGACGCCCGCTCCACGCACAAGGCGTTCCGGGCATCCAGCACCAGGGACAGCTCCGCTGTGCCGGGGCAACCTGTGCGGGGATGGAGCACGACGGCATATTGCAGGGACTGGGGATTATCCGCCATGCGCTCCAAGGCGAACCGCAGGGGCTGCGTTTCTGCAAATGCCCCGCAAGGGGTCTGCCTGACCTGAATGATCCCTTCCCCCTTTGCCGGGGGCATGGCGCGAACGGCCAGCGTACACCGAACCGCATATGTCCTTTGCGGCTCCAGCCGGATCTGGGTTGGATTGCACCCGTTCCAGAGGATGCGCTCCCCGCACCTGGACTGCTGCCGCCAAGGCAGGCGGCACCCCGGGGTCCACAGAAATCCTGCCTGCCGCTCCGCCAGATGGAGGGCGCACTTGGTGTCGGTCCCCGGCCCGTATGGCGGCGGACAGCATTCCTGCCGGCAGGGGGGTGGGCAGAATGGGGGGGAGGCCGGCGAGCAGGGGGGAGGACAGGGCCTTGGCCCAAAAGGCGGCGGACACGGGCCATGGGGTGGGGGACAGGGTGTGGGGCAAGGCGGGGGACAGGCCTCCAACACCTTTTCCAGTTTGCTTTTCAGCAGCATCTGGTTCTGAGCCACCACGTCCAGCAGGGAGGCCACGCTTTTATTTACCGCCAACACATCCTGGGGACAGGCACAGGGCTTCGTTCCGGGCAGGGTGCCCAGAATGTATTGCAGCTTCTCGCCCTCAGCGTTGATGATGTGGCTCAGGGCCAGCTCTTCCATGGCGATGGAAGCGATAATCATGGTCAGGGCTTCCTCCCGGGTTAAATCCGCCCCGTTTTGGGGAAAAGAAGGCATTGACATATCAGTTACTCCATTGTGCCGCTCCGGCGGCAGGCCGGGTCGGGTTGTGCGGCAGGGTCTCTCCCATGCCGCCGCCCCATCCTATGCGTCTGAAATCGTCCTGTTCCGCCCAGAACCTGCCGGAAAGATGGCGCATAGGATGCCGTGGGCGCTTTGCCTGGGAGAACCTGTTGGTTTGCGCCGCCGTTCCGGCGCACCCCGGCCTGGGCCCCCAGGCTTGAAAGGAGACACGTTTTTATGTCCATGCCAAGTTTTCCTAATGTGGATCCGCCCATCCAGCGGGAGGATGCGGTCAACCAGATTCTCTCCTCCATCGCCATGGAGGAGCTGGGACTGAGCCATATCCTGAACGCCGAGGGCGAGAAGCTGCAATATATCCTGGGCACCATCCCGGGCCTCAGCGGCCCTCCGGCCACGGTGAGCGAGGTGCTGGCCGCCAACGAGAGTGTTCGGGGCCTGTTGGAGACCGCCGTGCAGAACCAGCTGTTTTTGAAGGCCAAGATGCAGGGGGCGCTTACCGCATCCCCGATGCAGGGTCCCGCCGGCCCCACTGGGCCCACCGGCCCTGCCGGCCCCGCGGGCGGCCCCACCGGGCCGACGGGCACCACCGGAGCGACGGGCGCCA
>OFGO01001089.1_pt1 | contig 21919 bp, 18 predicted proteins | sample 1521761 | NCBI WGS metagenome assembly OFGO01 (sample SAMEA3504128, study PRJEB24116) | mouse gut metagenome | biome: mouse gut; feature: mouse-associated habitat; material: faeces | place: Denmark | collected 2011
GCGAGAGCCGGATCAGTTACAGGGGAAGGAAACGCCTGAGGTATGTGCTGTATGAAGCAGCGATATCATTGATCGGGAAAAATGCAGAGTTCAAGGCAATACATGAGTATTACCGGACACGCAAAGAAAACCCGTTAAAGAAGATGCAGTCTGTAGTAGCGGTAGCGTGTAAGGTTCTGAGAGTATTCTACACAATACTGACAAAAGGCGTGGACTATGATGCCGGGAAACTGATGGGTGACATCAGGAGACCTCAGGTCCAGGCAGCGTAAGAAACGGACATAAAACACAGGCAGGCAATACCCTGTCATAGTTGGATTGAGCTTTCAAATGTATTGGTTGGGAGCTGAATCCAGCTGTGACAGGAAGGCTGGAAGGCATGAGGAACGATCCGGGAAAACGTCCACCCAAAGGTGCCGGAGAGGGAATCATACAGAAAAGGTCAGTAATACTTAAAAACAAAGAATGAGCCGGTAGTCGGCAGGGATATTATCCATAGGGCATGACCCTGCAAAGGAGCTGAGCTGACACCCTGGTTATGGACAGGCGGGACGAAGGAAGTTAGGACCCGGCAGAGATGCAGGTGATCCTGGTAGACACGGGAGGTACGCTGCCATAGAAGGAGGGGCATACACAAGGCCATGTAGAGCGGAAAGTGAAGACGTTCTGCTTCGTATACCCCAACACCTCTATTTTCGTACCAGATACAGAGAAATGTCCATCATCGTGGCTCATTCATCTGAGATATGTAACTAAAAATTCCTTGAAAATCAAGGAAAAAAGACTTGACTAAATAGGGAGGTATGATTGTGCGGGGATAAAAGCCGTGTCAAAAGTATGGAGGGAAGAAGCAGGATGGAAGTACAGGAGAAGAGAAGCTTTCTGGCCATGTATGATGTGCGGGGAATACAGGACTATATTTTCAGGACGAATAAAATGCAGGAGATCATAGGCGCTTCGCGACTGGTTGAGAATATCATTATTGAAGGGCTGGATAAGATCATCGCAAATAATCAGTGGAATAAGGAATTCTACCTGACTCATTGGGAGGAGGATGAGCCGGATGCCTTTCTCAGAAGGGAAGCGGTCAGGATGCAGGTTCTCTTTATCGGTGGAGGCAATGCCTATGTTCTGTTCCGTGAAGAGGAAACTTTACGGAAGGTGAACAGAGCATTGGCAAGGTATGTGTTGGAAGAGACGTATTCTCTGAACCTTGCGGTGGCTGTGGTGGAGAAAACAGAGGACTATAAGAAGGACTATGATGAGATTCAACAGAGAATGAGGGATATCAAATCCGGGATGCCTGAGACGAAGCCAACAGGGGCAATGCCTTTCATGTCGACGGATTCGATCACCGGATATCCTCTCACGCAGAAGATATGGCTGGATAAGGACAAGGCAGAATATGTCTGTACAGAGTCGGCACTTAAAAGAAAAAGCTTCAATGCTTGGGAGAAAAAGGAGCGGGGCGAGGATTGCCCAGATAAGGAAATTGCACGAAATGCCGAGAAAATTCTTGATAATATGGTGACAGAGAAGGGAGACAGCAGCCATCTGGCGGTTGTACATATCGATGGAAATAATATGGGAGCAAGAATCAAGGCAATCATGGAGAAAGAGCATGATTACGGCAGGGCAATTACGACCATGCGGATGATATCCCGAAATATACAGTACAGTTTTCAGGACACATTCAATGAGATGGGACGGGCGATCGATGCGGTCTCTGATCAGATTAAATCGGACTGCAGAGGTAGATTATACCGGGAAATTGTTGTAGCAGGAGATGATATCACTTTTGTCTGCAATGCCCGGGCAGCGATTTATGCAGTCGATGTGTTCCTGAAGAGTATTGGGAATAAGATAATGTTTCAGGAAGAGAATATCAGTGAGGAGGAGAACCGCAGAAGGTATGGTTTTTCGGCGTGTGCGGGGATTGCATATTTCAACAGTCATTTTCCTTTCGTAGATGCCTATAAGGTGGCGGAGGAATGCTGCAGCAATGCCAAGTCCGTGGCGAAGAACCGGGAGAACAGGGACGGCGGTATTGCGGAGGGCAATATCGGCAGCTATTTTGATTATCAGATATGTTCGACGGTCAGGGCGGCTGATCTGAAGGATTACAGAATGAAACACTATCTTACACCGGATAAGAGCAGTATGCTTCAGAGACCTTATTATGTGCCGTGTCAGGCATATGAAGGGATCATGGATTTAAACAGCAGAAATGACAAGAGAAGTATTGGAATCTTGTGGAAATGTCTGCAATTTTTCCAGGAAGGCGATGAGAGTGGGAATATGACGAGAAGCAGGGCGAAGAAGCTTCGCAACGCCTTTGCACTGGGAAAGGATGAAGTGGAGAAATATTGCACATTTCTTCTATCGAGAGATGTGGATTTTCCAAACGATATGCCGGAGAAGTGCTTCTGGTATGATGCGTTAGAGATCATGGATTTCTGTCTTGCTGTGAACACGAGGCAGAATAAGGAGGATGAACAGGATAGGGAAGCTGACAGCGCGGGAGCGGGGAGGATGGAAGGATGAAACTCAGAATAGAACTATTGAGTGATCTGTGCAGTGGTTCGGGGGATGTCTACAATTCATCCGTCGATACAGATGTAGTGCATGACGATTATGGATTTCCTTATATACCGGCGAAACGCCTGAAGGGCTGCCTGAGGGAAGCGTGTCTTGAACTGGTGGAGTTCGGCGCTGTCAGCAGAGAAGAATATGAGAGCCTTTTCGGCAGGGGAGGGAGTCAATCTTCCCGTTTTACATTGGGAAATGCATACCTTGAAGAGTATGAGGCGATGATTGATGATGTGCGCAGTGTGAAAGATTCTGTACTTACTCATCCCCAAAGAGTACTGGGACTTTATACTTATGTCAGAACACAGACGGCCATGACACCGGAGGGCGCGGCGAAAGAAAATTCCCTCAGAACGATACGTGTCGTGAAGAAGGGGCTGGTATTTGAGGCGGATCTGCAGACTGGAGAAAAGGAAGCAAAGCTTCTGCTGGATGTGGCAGGGATGGTCAAACATATCGGTATGGGGAGGACCAGAGGACTTGGGCTGATACAGATGCAGGTGATCTCAGAGGAAGAGAAGCAGGATACGAACAGAGAAAGGCGGGAATTTACAGCGGACAGATATCGGATTGACTATTCTGTCAGATTGCTCGAACCGGCAGTATTTAAGAGTGCAGAGGGGAATCAGGCCAGAACTTTAAAATACATAGAAGGAAGCAGGATTCTTGGAATGTTGGCGGGAATTCTGGGACAGTCGGCCTATGGAGAGTTGATGGATATCATCGTATCCAATGCATACATTGCCAGAGAAGTGTTCGGAAAGTCAGGGCGCGAGGTCAGACGATGCATACCGGTGGCAGCGTCCTTGCAGAAGAAGAAGGATCAGAGCTATGTGAAGGACCAGATGCCGGTTATGGATATGCTGTTTGCTGATGGAACGGTGAAAGAGCAGATGACGCCGGTGGGAGTGTTGTTCGTGGATGAAGACGGTTATGTGGCAGATGTGGAGACGGAGATCAATTACCATCACAGAAGACCGGCAGATAAGGCGGTAGGCCGAGCGGATGGCAGAGGAGATTCTGCGTTCTATCAGCTGGAGGGCATTCGCAGGGGCCAGATGTTCTCAGGGTATATTCTGGCGGACAGAGAGCAGGCTGAGAAGATTTATGAGGCACTTACAGAAAAAAGAAATATCAGAATAGGACAAGGACGTACGGCCGAATATGGTGCGGCATATCTGACAGTGGAAGATGTGAAACCGGTTGAAAGGACGGATACAGCCAAAGATCAGACAGAAGAGAGGATTCACGACTTTGTCCTGAAATTGAATGCTCCGGCAATCTTGTATAATGAATATGGGGTACCCAGCGCAGAGCCGGCTGTTCTGCGGGAGTATCTGGCAGAAGCGCTGGGGAATTCCGATCTGCGGCTGCAGAAATCTTTCCTGAGATTCGAGACCGTGGGTGGATTCAATGTGACATGGAATCGCCGGAAGCCCGTCTTTACAGCGCTTGGAAGCGGAACAGTGTGTTTCTTTCATTCAGATAAAGGGGTCGCTGCCAGCCGGCTTGGGAATTGCTTTCTGGGCGAGCGGATCAGTGAGGGATACGGTGAGGTTGCAGTGGAAAGACCGGGAGATCAGCATGTAGTCCTCAGAAGAGCTGATAGGACATCTATGATAGAAGGCCTGGAGAATGAGGGGAATCATTACCGCACGGATATTGTGAGAGGGCTGTGGAGAGAACAGGAGAAATTAAGAATTGAGGCGGATGCCAGGGAAGATGCCCGAACGAAGGAAAATCTTAGGAACCGTGAGATAGATGCGGTGATAGGAAAGATGATACTGCTTGGCAAGACAGAGGAGATACCGGGAGGAATGAAGTCCGAACTGGAAGGAATCGAGAAAACAGCAAAGCGGGAACTGGCGCTCAGGTTATTTAAGCCAATTGAGGATTACATCAGAACATACATTGAAGAAAACGGTGAGGAATGGTGGAATGAGAAGGCGGTTTTTCGTATTTATAACAGAGCTTACCTCAACCAGTTGAAGTATCAGTTCAGGCCGGGCAGGGAAGAGAGGAGAAAACAGCATGGCTAATCGTGTACTTAAGAAAATAGTGTTCTGTGTGACTGCGAAGCTCAGTTCTCCGCTGTGTATTTCTAATGGAGAGGGAATCCTCACTGATCAGGATGTGATACGGGATCATGATGGAAATCCGTTCATACCGGGTTCCTCCCTGACAGGAGCCATGAGGGGGTATCTGGGAGCGGCTGGAGACAATAAATGTATCTTTGGTTATGCGGACTCCGGCCAGGACAGCGGGGAGATGAGTTCTGTCTTTGTATCGGACCTTATTTTTACCTCCAGGGTGGTATCAAGAGTGCGCGACGGAGTGGCTCTGTCGGAGTATAAGACAGCCAGAACCGGTGCGAAATATGATATGGAAGTGATTGAAACCGGCGCCGAGGGTTACTTCTTCATGGAATTGGTGATTCGTGAAAGAGACAGAGAGACAAAGATGCTGGAGCAGATTCGCCAGGTTTTCAATGGATGGAGCAGGCACGAGATCAGGTTGGGAGCGAAGAAGACGAGAGGTTATGGAGAACTGGATGTTCTGTCTGTTAGGAGCCAGGTATATTCAGGTGCAAATATTTTAAAGTATGCGGATGCTTACCGGATCACGGACGGACATTCGGAACTTCCCGATGTGACGCAGGAGTGGATGGAGACATCCGGTAAGGAGGGGACCAGATATCTGACGATTGAAGTACCGCTGCGGCTTGCAGGAGGAATCAGTATTCGCCAATATGCGGTGAAGAAGGGAGAACCGGATTTCGTACATATCACGATCGGGGAAGGGAAGAACAGAAAGGCTGTGATACCGGGAACTAGTTTTGCAGGTGCGATCAGGCATCGCATGGCTGAAATACTTTCGGAACTGGGAGAGAAGCCGGAAGACAGCCAGAAGCTGCTGGATGAGATCTGGGGCTATGTGAGAGTAGGAGCAGATGATAGGGAAGAGCGTGAGGAATCTGTGAAGAGACAGTCCGAAGCGAGACGATCTGCAATCGTGATTGATGAATGTATTCTGGAAAACGCCAGACCACTTACCATGGTGCGCAACGGAATCAGCAGATTTGAAGCGTCAGCCAGAGACGGCGCACTTTTCAAAGAGCGCTCTTATGTGGGAGGTACCACTACCCTGATGATTCGTATAAAAAAGCAGGATCAGGAAGAAGAAAGACGAATTCTTGACATTCTTCTTCCAGTACTTCAGGATATCAGAAACGGTTATCTTCCGGTAGGCGGGCAGACGGCTGTGGGAAGAGGAATTTTTTGCGGTAACGGCAGGATCAGAGTTGACGGCAGAGAATTGGAGGGAGAATATGCTTAATTGGGAGAGAGCGCCGGAAACGGGCACGATGTATGCGATGTTTACAGACAGAATCGTATACCAGAAGTATAAGAAAAGTGAACTCGCTTCAGTGGGCTTAGATGAGAAGAAACTTCTGGAACTGCATCTTTTTGACAAGGAGAAGGAATATCGCTGTGTAAAAACAAGAAGGCATGGATTACAGGAGTACGAGATCACGGATGCCTGTGGACATGACGATTTCTATGAGGAGAGGATATATGTCTGCGGAAGCAATGTAGACAGACAGGATGACCTGAAAGAACAGGTGACGGTGGTCAACTATATCACCTATGATGAAAACGACCTGTTGCATATCGGGAATTACAGGTTAAAGGAGGCAGAATGAACGAAGAAGGCAGATTTTTAAATCCCTATAATTTCATCCCTTTTCCTGAGCACAGGAGTGAACATTATGATGATACGGATGTGCATACAGGAGTGATTACTTATACGATTACGGCCAGAAGTCCGCTTTTTATTCCCAACACCAGCAGTGAACATGCATTTGCACAGGAAACTCCTGAGAGGGTGGATCATAAATCCTATGATTTCTATTCCTATACAGAGCTGGAGGAGGGCAGAGATTACAAGGATGTTTTTGAAACACCGGTGATTCCGGGAAGTGAACTGCGGGGTATGGTGCGAGGTATCTATGAGACTTTAACAGGATCCTGTATGGGCGTTTTAAATTCAGAGATATTTCCGGTGAAAAGAACTGCCGAGGTGTTTAAGGCAGCTTTACTTCATAAGGAAGCAGGGAAGGACGGCCGCCTTGGAATTATGGAGGCGGAGGACTGTATTTACAGAGAATCCAGGGATTTTAGGGACAAGATTTTCTTGCGGACTAATATGCAGGAAGGACAGAAAGTGTATTTCAGGAGACCAGGAAGCAGAAAGGGCAGACCACTCATCAACGACTGCTTGTCCAAGAAAGATTCAGTCCATTCGGACTGGGGGTATCTGATTAGGGGGATGATGGGGCCTGAAACCGGAAAGCCCGAGAAAGAAAAACATAACTGTCATATCTTCATTCCGAAAAAAAACAGTGAATTGGAGAAAAAATTCGGAGAACTGGGACAGGTTGCGATCGACAGACTTAAGCAGGTACTTATATCTTACAGAGAGCAGCCCACGGCATCGGAAGACTGTTATAAAGAATATCAGAGGAATCTGGATAAATTTTTGAAGCAGGAGGAGGAAGGATATTATCCGGTGTATTATTCTCTTATAGAAAGACATGGAGAGAAGCTGCTGTATTTGTCTCCGGCCAGTATCACCAGGGAAATTGCCCATCATTCTATTGGGGAACTTGCGGGAGCATTCAGGCCCTGTGTGAGCAGAATGAGAAGATGTCCGGCCTGTGATCTGTTCGGAATGACGGGAGAATCCAATGAAGAGTCATTGGGATCCAGAATCAGGTTTGCAGATGCCAGCGTGGCACAGGAGAGGGAGAATCGAGAATATTATGATGATATTGTTACGTTGGAGACCCTGGGAGGACCCAAACTTTCCAACACGGAATTCTATCTGGAGAAAGTAGCGGGTGCGGACTTCTGGACCTATGATTATTATACGAAAGAAGGAAATACCTATCCTTACTATGCAAAACTCAGGGGAAGAAAGTATTATTGGCATCAGCCGGATAAGAGACTTCCGAAAGGGATAGAGAGGACAGAACTGAATAAATCCGTGCGCCCGGTGAAAAGTGGAGTGGTCTTCGAGGGAAAACTGTATTTTGACAGAATATCAGAGCATCAATTGAATCAGCTCTTATGGATATTAAACGGTGGCAATGCGGAAGAACAGCCAGTCAGGGGACCGATCGCGTTCAAACTGGGAGGCGGGAAACCATTGGGGCTCGGAAGCGTGGAACTGAAAGTGCAAAATGTTACGGAGAGATATCTGCAGAAAGAGAATGGATCTATCAGGTATCGGAATGAAGTGCAGACTGCCAGACGAATATTACGGTATGAGGAGGCAGGATTTCTGCCAGAATGCAGAGAAGACTTCATGACGATCTGTGCCCTGCATGCGGCAGATGGCAGGAATGTGACTTACCCTATAACAGTGGACCAGCATGGACAGCCGATGGCAGAAGGATTTAAGTGGTTTGTGAGTAATCACGTGGGATATGATCATAAGAAATCCCGGAAGACAGGAATGCCAAATGCCAGAATACAGATGCAGACATTGTGTGCGCTTCCGAAAATCCAAGGCGTAGAAACTTTACCGGAGCAGCTCAGCCAGCCCTACAGACCACAGAATAGTCGTTCCAAAGAGATCCGGAGAGAGGGAAGTGCACAGGATAAGCGGATTACAGGAGAGGTCAAGGGATATAACGAGAAAAGGACGACAGCCCTGATCAATTGTGAAGATGGAAAAAGAAGGAGTGTATATTTCAGAGACATCAGTTTCACACAGGCGAAAGCAGGTAATGTAGATCTGGCGCTGCCCTTGGGTGTCAAGGTAGAAATAGAATACGGGGGTAAACAACCCAACGGATATGAACAATGGAAATGTATCAGAATTGTAAAATAATGCGAGAGGATAAGAGTATGGCGAAACATTTTATTTCTATATTGGGAACGAGTAAATATGACAAGACTATGTATTACTTTGGGGAAGGAGATGAGAAGAAGCAATATGAGACAGCATATGTTCAGGAGGCAATCCTGAAGCTGAAATTTGATGAGTGGAATGATGGCGACCGGATTACCGTTTTTGTCACGGAAGACTCAAAGAAGAATAACTGGGATAATCGAGAGTTCACTGACAAAGAGAAAACCAATGCTGTGCAGCACGGACAGATGCTTCCGGAAATACATCAGGGACTTCGGGAAATCCTGGAAAAGGATTATAAAGAGTATATGGATGATATTGAGAAATGCGTGATCTCGATCGGGAGTAATGACAGAGAAATGTGGGATATTTTTCAGGCAGTCTATGCGCGTATTAAAGAGGAGGATGAGTTGTATATCGATATCACCCATGCACTTCGTCATCTTCCCGTCTTAATGCTCTCGGTGGTCACATTTGCGAGAACTGTAAAGCGTGCAGCGGTCGGTGGAATATATTATGGTGCATATGAGGCAAAAAGAAAAAATGAGATGGGAATAGAAGAAACCCAGATCTTCGATCTGATCCCGTTCCTGGATATTCTCGACTGGTCACAGGCAGCTGCATCATTTGTAAAATATGGGAGCAGCGACCAGATCTTGGATTTGTATCAAAAGAGCAACAAAAGACTTCCGGGGAAAACCGGAGAGTTGAAGAAGGTAATAAATGAACTGCAGAATATCACCCTGGGACTGGAAACTGCCAGAGGATACTGCAGGACAGAGGGACTGAAAGAGAAAGAAGAAAAAGCAAAAGAAAGCAATGGAACAAGTGTTTTGGAATCTTATTATTCCTATAAAGGTTTATACAAGAAGCTTCAGAGTATAGATGAGGAACAGGGCGATATTCGGAATCAACAGAAAAATATGATCAAACCGCTGGGTGAATTGATGGGAGTGATTGACGAGAAGATTCGTGTCTTTGATGTGGAAAGTAATCTGGATCTGGGACTGGCCGCGGTAAAGTGGGCAATTGACCATGAGCGTATCCAGCAGGGGTTTACTGCACTTGACGAGACGATTTCGACATTTCTTTGTGTCAGCTATAAATCATATGGGATAGAAGAAGGCGAACGGTCGGACAGAGTACTCTGTAAATCTGTGAGCAATGAAATAGCGAAATATATGCAAAATGAGAAGGTAAGCAAGTTGACGGACAAGGACAGAGAAAATATTTGCGAGAGGTGGAAGAAATATTATAATACGAAGAAAGAGGAAGATTACGCAAAAGGATGTCAGGTGATAATGAAAGTACCAGAGGAACTGGTGAAGATTGGTAAGAAAGTCAGTGAACAGCGTAATTCCATGAATCACTTTGGCTATAGTAAAGGAAAAGATCCGGCTAAGACTCTAAAAAGGAATCTGGAGAAAGACTATAATGAGTTTGTAGCGTGTAAGAAGCAGATGGAAGAAATGAAGAGTCATGGATGAACTGTGGAAGAGAGCACTTGATGTGCGATATGTCAAACTGCATTTTACGGTAAGATTTCCGGAAGATTGTATATTGCCTGTCAATAAAGTTTCTGCGATTCGCGGAGGGATGGGGGAGATGCTTCTGCGCATGAACTGCATTCGAGATAGGAATTGTGAGAAGTGTGATTTTGAAAAAGAATGCCTTGTGCGCCGTATGATGTATTCCAGATTTGAAATCAGGCCTGCTTTTGTTACGCAGGGAGAAAGTATAGGATATGTTCTGGAGTGTGAAGATTATCGGGAGATATTCCGACGGGGAGAAAGTCTATCTTTTCACCTGCTTCTATTCGGAAAAACGATCGTGCATTTAAACCATTATATTCAGGCCTTCTGTATGTTAGGGATAGAAGGAATCGGGAAATATCATGCGAAATTTCAGGTTGCCGCCATCACCAATACGAAAGGGGAGCCTCTTTTGCAGAATGATACGATCTATATGGAAAAGTGCGAGGTAATGACTCTGCTGGATTATGTGGAATATCGCTTGAAGAATATTTTCAGAAGCGGGCTGGAGGGGAAACTGGTGTTTAAAACGCCGTTGACGTTGAAATACCGGGGAGAATTTCTGAAGGAGTTCCGTATTGATGCTATTCTGGAAGCCGCTCTTCGGCGGATTTATATGCTGGATTGTTATGAAGGGATTGATGAGGATGTGACTCGTTATGAAATTCCTGAAATTCCCGATATTGTATCACAGAGTGTGCGTAATGTGCAGGTAAGACGTTTCTCATCAAAGCAGCAAAGCGGAATGATTATGAGAGGCAGCTTGTTGAGGAATATTTGGCTGAGCGGCAAGAGGACAATCATTGAAGGACAGATGGCTCTGGAAACGATTGACGAAGAAGTACTTCCTGTTCTCCTGGCCGGGGAACTGGTTCATGTGGGGAAAAACAGCCGCTTTGGATTTGGCCGGTATCAGGTTAAATAAGAGTTGGTTTCTTGAAGATAGTGGACGGAAAAAAGGCCCGCAGAATTATCTGCCTGCGGGTCTTCCTTCACCACCAACGGATTTGTTTAAGGTTGGATGATGCTGGGAAATTTTAGTTTGTTCATGCATTCGGCGTGTATACGATGTGGAACGGCCATCTGCAACCTTATATTCAAGGGTATTCATACTGTGTTCGCCAGACAACTTTCCCCCACGGATATGCTCGCTGGTACGACGGGAGAGGTTGTTGGTTTCCCCTATGTAGGTGATAGTACCAGCAGCGTTACGAATGCGGTATTCGCCCGGTTTAGGAGGCGGTGGGGTACCGGCTCCGGTAGCAGGGGTGTATTTAACGGGTCTCCCAGGTTTGTATGTTCCCATCTGTAGTACCTCCTTTTGATGTGCTTTGTTTGATTGTAAAAATAGTATAATCAAAAGTATAGACTGTTTCCAGAGGACACTTTTTCTCATATATGTTCCTATATATGCCATAATATACAATTATCGATTTAATTGTGTTCCAATAGTGGACCGGGGAAGTGGTTGTTTTGGCCGGATATGGGATTTAGTATTTGTTTTTCTATGAAGAAAGCGGCAGCCAATATAGGGTGTTTATAGAAATATATGTATCGATAGAGGAAGATAAGAATTGAAGACTGGCAAGATAGGTTGTATAATGGTAAACAAAGAAAATTTATAGAAAACCTCAAAAATCTATGCGAAAAGCATAATTGTCAGAATGTTCAGACAATTACATGCAAAATAGGCCGTTAGAACCCTTGATTTTAGCGGGTTCTGGAGGAAGAGCGTAGAAATGAAGGAAGCCTGATACAGGGCATTGACACCGATTGGAGCCGTCGATAACCTTGGCGCGCATTACGTAGAAATGAAGGAAGCCTGGTACAGGGCATTGACACTTCCAAAGTCCCATATCACCCTGTTCACATAACATAGTAGAAATGAAGGAAGTCCAATATAGGATTTTATCGCAGATGTCTATTAAGGAAAGTAGAAAAGACCCACAGCATTACTTGCCTGTGGGCCATTGAGAATTATATGATTCCATTTGTTCCTCCTTTCGGTCAGGAATCATAGCCGGAAACTTTTGAGAATCAGATGAAACAGTCGTCTGCGTGCTTGATTGTTTCACCAACGCCTGTGATCAGACCTGTACCAGCACCAACGACTGTACCAACAGCGGTTCCGGTAACTACGGATGTTCCGGTCAGAGTGGCAACTGCTCCGCCAAGGGTTGCACCTAAACCTGTACATAATGCAATGCATTCGAATAGTAACATATTAATTCCTCCTATCTTGTTTTTTGTTAATATTACTATAACTTAGGACAGATGGACGAGCCAGGGGATATTTCTTATTCTATATGTTCCTATATGTGCTAAAATATTCAGTTATTTAAGAAATTTTGTTCCATATATGGATTGCGGAGGCTTTTGCATGAATTTTGAAGGAATGAAAAATGAATACGAACAGTGGCAAAAAGGGGAGAAGGACAGAGCAGAAAACAAACAAAGAATGAATGTTAGCGACCATGCGTATCTGGTATTGCAGAATGATATGCTGGTCTTTCTGCCTCAGGATGATCAGAGAAATCTTGATAAAATCCCTTCTGGTTTTATAAATCAGATTTTTCGGAATTTTCGGAAGACTGCAAATTCCTCTGTTGCTAATAAAGTACATGATAAAGAAATTGAATATGATAATTTATTGACGAGGGTGAAGTCCAGCGATAAGAGGAAAATCCTTTCGATACTTACAGAAAAGTATGCGTCGGATCTTATGGAAGAGGCGGAAGAGCGTTTAAAGGAAAAAGGAAATTCATTTTCTTTCAGGATTGATAAGGATAATATACAATATCTGGCTTCAGAGGATGGGCAGGCAGAAAAAAGGTATTATAAAGATAATATTACCCATTATCTAAAAGCAGTTATCGAAGAATATGCAGAACTTCCGTACGCAGAGAGGGAATGCATCTATTATAAAGAAATGGTTGACGAGATTGATATGTCAGTCAAGGATAAGAAAGTGCTTAAGATTTTCCTGAAAAAAGGGCGAAATGAAAGTAAGAAGAGTAGTATAAAGTACATGAAAGTGCTGGGATGCTATCGTGACAAAGAGTATCTGTACAATTATGTGGCAGGTCTTATGAGTGATGACAGGAAAGGTACCTGGAGTCCTGGGGCTATACGCCTGACTTCCATGGCCAGCTGTGAAAGGCTTGAACAGCCGGCATTTATCAGTAAGGAGAATGTTGAGTTGATCATAGCGCTGATGAAGAAGCAGGGGGTGCAGTATATATCTGCGGGGAGCAATGATTATAAAGTGGTAGTGAAGTTTACATCCAGAGGCGAGAAGATGTACCAAAGAGTATTGCATTTGCGGCCATTATATATAAATAAAAGAGAGGACAAAGTATATGAATTTCATTGTTCAAAATTTCAGGCTGAAAGCTATTTTTTCAAATTCGGTCCAGAGGTGAGAATTTTGGAACCCGTCAGTCTGGCAGAAGAATTTCGTAACAGATATATGGCAGCAGCGAACCAGTATTTACCGAAATAGAGATAATATCTGTAAACTAACAGTTATTTAAGAAGGTCGAGGTATGTATATGGTTATTATTCGTAATTATTTTCTTGAACAGAGGGGAACCGATCAGGTTTTTTTGTAAGAAGCCGGGAGGAGTCTTACTGCCCTTATTGTGGAGGTAAGTTTAAAGTGATTGGAAGCCGCAGGAGGATTCTGTGCAAACAGGATGGTTCCTGCGTTTTTTTAGTGGTGAGAAGGCCAAGGTGTCTTGAGTGTGAGAGAATTAGTCATGAACTGCCGGATATTGTGGTACCGTATAAGCATCATGAATTAGATACGATAGCCGATGGATTAGTGGAAGATGATTCGTTGGCGAGGAAATCCTGTCCGGCGGAAGTCTCTACGATAAACAGGTGGAAGCATTGGTTTTTCAGCAGTCATATTTTTTTGAGGAATCTCTTCGTACTTTACAGGAACAGAGCAGTACGGTATTGCACCTCAGTTTTCCTTTATTCCCCCTGAACTGTCAGCCCGAAAGCTGGCTTAGAACGATTGTCTATTATCTTGTTAATTCCGGAGCGTGGAGACATACCCGGTTTGCATAGGTTCTGTTTTATGTACATGCTATAATGTCTTTATTAAAAGAATCAGGAAAGTAAATATCTGGGAAAGGCATCAATAATGGGTGTAAATTATCAAAAGACAGGGAGGTATAGAAGAGAGAATGAATAGGAATTTGGAAGAGAAGGCACGGGAATGGAAGCAGTTAGAAAGGAAGACATTCGAACAGAGACAGATTGCGGATGAATTTTACGAGAGAAATCTCATGAAGCTGATAGAGGAGGACTTTATTGAGCGGAATAAAGATAAGGTATTTGAGCAGGTGGAGTATCTGGTAGCTTCAGTGGGAACTTCCTATGAACCAATTGTGTTGAATATCAGGTTGTTAAGACCGAAGCGGATTTTGTTTCTGCATATGACAGAAACAGAAAGTACATTGAACAAGATTGTTAAATATTGTGAATTGGAAGTAGTAGAATATGAGAAGCGTAAGGTGAGTGAGATCAGCCCATTGGATATTTATCAGGAGATTAAGCGGTGTTACATCGGATGGGGGAAGCCTAGGAAGATGTATATTGATTTTACGGGAGGGACCAAAGCGATGTCGGCGGCAGCGGCAATGGCCGGAGCAATGATAGATGTGCAGTTGGTATATGTGGGTTCCAATGATTATCTGCCAGATTTCCGGAAGCCTGATCCGGGGTCGGAGACATTGTTCTATATAGACAACCCACTGGCAGTATTTGGAGATTTTGAGATAGAGAAAGCACTGGCATTATTTGAGAGGTACAACTATGCAGGCGCTCAGGAGAAATTGAGAGAATTGAAGGAGAGCATACCGGATCCTGCTATTCGCCAGCAAATGAATTTCGTATATCTTCTGGCTAAAGTATATGAGGCATGGGATGCGCTGGAATTCAGGGAGGCTTATGAGTATATCAGACAGTTAAATCATCAGTTACGCCGGGACAGGCTGATGCACGGGCATTTTCTTTTGATGGACTGTTACGAAGCGTTGGAGAAACAGGAGAGGATACTGGGACATTTGATCGAGATTCCACAGATGCTTAAGAAAAGGTGTAATGTTGAGATCATCAAATCTAAGAACATTATGCATGCGTTGATGTTTACGATGTATCAAAGCGCCTGTATCAGAGAGAAACAGGAGAAGTACGATATGGCGACTCTGCTGTTTTACCGGTTATTGGAAATGATCGAGCAGAGAAGAATGTCACGGTACGGCTTGTGTGTGTCTCAGATGAACTACAGTCAGATTAAGTATGATAAGAAATATCAGCCGGAGTATGCGGGGTTGGATTCTAAGCAGCAGTTTGAACTTTTCATGGAAAAGGTGAAGGAGATTAAGACGGAATTGTTCGGAAAGCCGGGTGGAGAATATTTGCCGGATCAGGTTTCCCTGCTGGAAGGATTTATCATGTTGATGGCTCTGGGGGATCCGATCGTTCATGTAGATGGCATAAGAGAGATTAATAAGCTAAAACGGATCAGAGCCATGGTGTATTTGCGGAATAATTCTATTTTTGCTCATGGGCTTGGGCCAGTCGGTTATGAGGACTATCGGAAGTTCAAGGATTTTGTTTTGGAGATATTTCAGAGTTTCTGTGGGATAGAGAGAGTAAATTTTCAGACTTATGTTAACAGTATTCAGTGGATCAATCCTCTTACATCGAAGAACTATGGGAAGTATGAAGGATTCTGAGATGAAATGGGGGAGAACAGATGGCAGTTTTATACATTAAAGAACAGGGTGCAATCGTTCAGAAACTGGGAGAGAGAATTCTGGTGAAGAAAGGAAACTCCACTTTGCTGGATATACCAATACTCCATGTAGAGAATATGGCATTGATTGGTAATGTTCAGATTACAATGCAGACACTGCATATGCTGATGGAGCGGGGAATTGATGTGAGTCATTTTACTTATTCCGGCAATTATCTGGGACAGACGGCTGCAGATTCGTCCAAGAACATCTTCTTACGATTTGAGCAGTATAAGTTCTATCTGGATATGGAGAGGCGGATTGAGATGGCCAGACGGATTGTGGACAAAAAAATTGAGAATCAGATTACTTTGATTCAGGAACATACGTGGAGGGAAAGTGATTATGAATGGCGGAAGGATGTTGCCCAGATGACCAGATATAAGATGGAACTGGAAAGTAAGCAGACACCCAATGAAATATTGGGAATAGAAGGAATCTGCAGCAATATTTATTTCAAGGCGTTTGGCGCTATGTTAAAATGTGAGTTCCCTTTTCATGGGAGAAACCGGAGACCTCCGAAAGATCCCGTCAATGTGATCATAAGTCTGGCATATACATTTCTTACAAAAGAAGTGTGCAATGCGTTGGAGGCCGAGTCTTTTGAACCGTATCTGGGATTTCTGCATGGGATTCGATATGGCAGAAAGTCGTTGGCGCTGGATATGATGGAAGAGTTTAGACAGCCGGTGGTGGACAGATTAGTGATTCTCCTTTTTAATAAACGTATGATCGGTAAGTATGATTTTGAAATTCCGGACGATGGACGGATTCTTCTGAATGAGGACGGATTTAAAAAATTCTGCAAGGAGTATGAGCGCTGGATGAACGGCAGAAATACAGCCTCCGGAGAGAAATCTTTCCGGCGATGTATACGGAATCAGATTGCAGGCCTGAAGAAAGCGGTAAGCGAGGGAGAGGAATATCGGCCCTATAATTGGGGAAAACGCCATGTACTTGATCAGTTATGATATTACAGACAAGAGAGTACGTAATAAGGTCGCAAAGGAACTGTCTGATTACGGGCGGCGTGTGCAGTATAGTGTATTTGAGTGTCGGATTACGGAGCAGCAGTATCGGGAACTGTATCATAAGCTGGTAGTTTTGATGCAGAGAAGCTGAAAAAAGGGCTGGAGATTGTGGGAGGTTGGGAGCAGTATTTCCGCGGAGGGAGAGAGATACACTGCATATATGAGTATGTTGTGGTAGTGAGATTTTCCGGAAGGAAGAAAGAGAGCCTGATGCGACAGCGGCCAGAACTTGCGAATGACTGTAAGGACATTGCAGTGTATCTTGCACAGGTCTGGAAGGATGGCCGGAGGGATGATCTGGAATTACTGGAATACGAACAGCTCTATCAGATATGGACAAAAGAGGAACCGGTGGATAGACCAGGCAGATCATCAGAAAATGTGAATGAACTGCTTGATCTGTATAGAAGTTATATGATTGAGGAAAATGCTGAGACTGCCGTGGAACTGATGCAGTTATACACGGACAGAGAGGAATACCGGAAAGCGGCATTCTGGCAGAAACAAAAAGAAAGATTGGAGAAAAAGGGTTGTGATGCAAATGGCAGTGTTATGCTGACAGATGGTGACGAAGAGGATGACGTTATCATTTTCGACAGATCCAGTGCTGAGAAGCTGTTGAATGTGTTTGTAGGAAGGGAAGACATTTATAGCAGTGAAGAAATTGGAAGCGGAGGTAAGAGACAGAATGAGATTCAGACATATCCTTTGACAACTCAGAAATTGTACGAGCATCTGTGCGGTAAAATAACATTAGGCACTTGTATACAGCGTCCTAATGGTACAGTGCGCCATATTGTAGTGGATGTTGATGTATCCAAGAAGATATTACTGCAAAATAATCGTGCGAGCATAGAATACAAGGCATATCTGAAGAAAGCGCTGAGAAAAGCATATGAGATATTGAATCTCTATCGGGAGTTTGGAATGACTGGCTACATAGAATATTCGGGAGGGCGGGGTTATCACGTATGGCTCGTTATGACAGAGTGGCTACCAGTCCGCTATGCGAATATGTTCTGTGATGTGATAGAGAGCAGAATAGGAAAGCCGGAGGAAGGAACAGGACTGGAATTTTTTCCTAATAAGACAAGGCTTAAGGCGGGTAAGTTTGGACAGACGATCAAGGTTCCGTGGGGATTTCATATCAAGACCGGAGAGAGATCGTATTTTCTGGACGAAGACGGAAGAAAGGCAGGGAATGTCAATTTATTTCTGGACAGTGTTGCAAAAAACTCTCTCAGCGCGCTGAAAAAAGTTCTGGCAGTCAATTTGAAAGAACATGATGAGCCGGTTGGAAAGAGGACAGAGATAGACTTAAGTGTGTTTCAGGATATATCAGAAAATGTCCGCGAGGTACTGAAAGGGTGCAGGCTGATGGGATATCTGTGCAACAGAGCGGTGAAGACAGGATATTTGACTCATTTCGAGAGGTTGTCAGTGTTGTATGTTTTTGGACATCTGGGAGAAGACGGTAAGCAATTCGTACATATGGTAATGTCGCATACATTAAACTATCAATACAACACTACGGAACATTTTATCAGACGTATTCCGGATAAACCGATTAGCTGTGTTAAGCTGCGGGAGCAATATAAACAGATTACGGCGGAATGTGGTTGTAACTGTGACTTCAAAAGAAGTAAGAATTGCTATCCTTCGCCTGTTCTTCATGCCATTCTGTTATCCAGTGACTTACAGAAGGATGTCACAATACCCACCAGCCGTACCATGACAAGTGAAAATGAAAAGAAAATAGTGGATGAACTCAATGTTCATAAAAAGGCACAGGATCTGGCAGGGAAAATACTTGAGATGAAAAAGCAGAAACGAAGCATTGACGCTTCTATATTAAAGATTGAGAAGGAATTGGAGAAACTGTTTGATCATATCGGAGCAGATTGTGTGGAGATTGAATTGGGCATGCTGGTTCGCAGGAAGAAAGAGAAAGGCTACGAGTGGCTGATCGAGATATAGGATATCCGGGCAGAGACTGATGAAAGTCACAGTTGCAAAAGAGATGGGCAGAGAATATAATGATACGCATATAGAAGATACATGCTTGGACGGAGCGAGAAATGAATTATCCAGATATTATGAAAGTTAAGAAGGCATTTACCCATAACGGGGTTTTCCATGCAGATGATGTATTTTCATCTGCATTGCTTTTACTGCTCAATCCTGCAATTAGAATTGAGCGTGGTAGTGCAGTGCCCGGACACTATGACGGAATTGTATTTGACATTGGGGCAGGGCAGTTTGATCATCATCAGGCAGGCAGACGTATTCGTGGCAACGGGATACCTTATGCAGCTTTCGGACTTCTGTGGGAAGCTTATGGGTGTCTTGTTCTGGAGGATGAGGATGCAAGGCAGTTTGATGAGAACTTTATACAACCGTTGGATGAGTCTGATAATACGGGCAAGTATCATGTTTTGGCACAGTGTGTAAGTGGATGGAATCCGCAGTGGAATGAGTTGGATGTAGATGAGACGGAACGATTTGAGGGAGCGGTGGCGTGGGCCAGACAGCTTCTGGAAGCGAAATTCCGGACAATACGGGCACAGAGAGAGGCATTTGTACAAGTGCGTATATGGATGCAGGGTCAGTCCGGGTTCATATTGTGGCTGCATAAGGCTATGCCTTGGAAAGAGGCTGTACGGGGAACGGAGTTCTTATATGTGTGTTATCCGTCAGTGCGGGGAGGGTATGTAATCCAGGCAGTGCCGAAGGATGACAATGAACTGAAATTAAAGAAGCCTTTTCCGACCGAATGGTGTGGGAAGACACCCGAAGAACTGCGTACATTGACAGGGATAGAGACTTTCTCCTTCTGTCATAATTCGGGTTTCCTGTGTGTTGCAGATACGAGAGAGGATGCCGACAAGGTTGCACAGGCGGCGGTTCTTAAGGTTGTGTAATATCTGAACCATGCGGCTCGAATGGTTCAAAATACATTTGAAATTTTGAATGGTTCAGATTAGCATCGGAATTGGTGCGGTAATACTTGAGAGAGATCCAACACAGGAAAGATCAAGAACTGAAGGGTTGTTGACCTTTTTAATGATTTTAGAGTACAGTAAATTTGAAAATTTCCAGTGTTTGAAAATTCCAAAATGATAGATGATATGTTATAATGTTAGCTTGTATCAGACTCTTTTTGTTGGAATACAGCAGAAAGGCGTTGATTTTATGGATAAAGATTTAAAGGGTAAGGAACCAGTGTACTGATATGTTCACATTCGTCAAATGACTTGCCTGAATTTCCATCTGCGCGCCTACCTCACCCGACGATGCCGCCGCATCGCCTCGTTCAGTCGCCTTGCAGGCTGTAAATTCATTCTGTGCCATTTGGCTGAAGATGAATAAGGTGGGATTAATGCATCAGGGGATATGACAGTAACGGTAGGGTTCAATTATTGGATTGAAAATATAAAAGGTGACGGCATAAGATTTAATACGATCAGAAATTATAAAGAATGTTTTGAATCAGATGAAGGATGATCATAAGTCATTCTAATGTTGGTATCACAATGGATCGTTAGGTTCATGTGACCGAGGATGAGAAGTTTAAAGAGGCAGAAAGAATAGAAAGTGCCATAAAAATTGTGTATGATTTGGGTAGTAAAAATATAAGAAAGGCGAAAAATCTTGAAAATAAAGGATTTTCGGATAGGTATGATAAATTATGAAACTAGGCATCGTTATTTACGAGGCTGTTTCATGAAAATCCATGTATCTCTATAAAATGGCTTAAAGGTTGATAAATACTAGGGGTGAGGGCAATTTGATTTCTATGTAATTCTTTATATCTTCATAAGAGTTTATGGAAAATTGGTACGTGATTGGTACGTAGAAAATGAAATGTGAAACTGAAGGTTGAGCCTTAATACCGAAGAAAAAAGGACAAGGCATGAGAGAATGTCTTGTCCTTTCCATAATGTTGGAGGGTTGATTGCATGTCGGAATTGAAAGCAAAGGAATATAAGAAATTTGAGGATATTAAGCATATCAGAGAAGATGGATTGGAGTTTTGGAGTGCGAGAGAATTGTCGGATGCGTTGGAATATTCTAAATGGGAAAATTTTTCCAAAGTAATTGGGCGTGCTATGATCGCATGCGAGAACAGCGGACACAATGTATCTGACGATTTTCCTGAGGTCAGGAAAATCGTAGATGCAGGGGCAACGAACAAGCCGATAAAAGATTATGAATTGTCAAGATATGCCTGTTATCTGATTGTTCAAAACGGAGATCCGAGAAAAGAAGTAATTGCTTTAGGACAGACTTATTTCGCTATACAGACATATCGACAGGAAGTTGCCGATCATTTTAATCAGTTGGATGAGGATAGAAGACGCCTTGTTGTTCGTGGGGACATCAAACAATGGAATCAACTTTTAGCGGAAACGGCGCATGACGCCGGAGTGATTACGAATGAGGAATTTGCAATTTTTCAAAATGCCGGATATATGGGACTTTATGGTGGACTGGATGTAGAGGACATTCATGCAAGGAAAGAACTTCAAGTAGGACAGAAGATTCTTGATTATATGGGAAGCACAGAGCTTATCGCCAATTTGTTCCGCATTTCACAAACAGAGGAGAAACTGCGGAAGGACAGCATACAAGGTGCTGATGCAGCGACAAGCGTACATTATAATGTCGGAAAAGAAGTACGTACTGCCATTGAAAAAATCGGAGGGACGATGCCAGAGGATTTGCCAAAACCAGAGAAAAGCATTCAGGAGATTGAGAGAGAGCAGATGGCGAGATTAAGAGCGAAAGCGAAGAAAGGGACGATAATGCTTGATGAATGATGTGTTATCGACAATAGTTTGAAAAAACATAGTGATAAAAGTTATTTGCAGGTCTGTTCATATAAATCCATATATCGCTATAAAATGGCTGAAAGGTTGATAAATACTAGGGTTGAGGGAAAATTGATTTCTATGTAATTCTTTATATCTTCAAAAAGTTTTATGTGGAATTGGTACGTGATTGGTACGTAAAAATGAAATGCAACTGTAAATTGAGCCTT
>OFGO01001090.1_pt1 | contig 21917 bp, 22 predicted proteins | sample 1521761 | NCBI WGS metagenome assembly OFGO01 (sample SAMEA3504128, study PRJEB24116) | mouse gut metagenome | biome: mouse gut; feature: mouse-associated habitat; material: faeces | place: Denmark | collected 2011
TTGACAGGGTAATATTTGGCGCTTGAGGTGTCCATTTCCATCCCGGTCCGTCTCGATCGGCCGCACATCTTCACCGGCAATGTTGGGGCGTTCGTTTTGGACGCCCGTCATGGCTTGTCCTTTACCTAGACGATCATTCCTCGGGGGCTTGATGGTCGTGCTCGTGGCAGCAGGAGCAGTCGCCGTTACAGAACTGCTCGGGCTCGTAGGCAATGCCGTTTTTGTCGTAGTAGTCCTTGATGGCGGCGCGCACCGCCTCCTCCGCCAGCACGGAACAGTGGATTTTGTGGGCGGGCAGGCCGTCCAGCGCCTCCACCACCGCCTGGTTGGTGAGAGTAAGGGCCTCCTCCACCTTCTTGCCCTTGATGAGCTCGGTGGCCATAGAGCTGGTGGCGATGGCGCTGCCGCAGCCGAAGGTCTCGAACTTCACGTCCACGATGACGCCGTCCTCAATCTTGAGGTACATTTTCATGATGTCGCCGCATTTGGCGTTGCCCACCTCGCCTACGCCGTCGGCGTCGGCAATCTCGCCCACGTTGCGGGGGTTGCGGAAGTGGTCCATCACCTTTTCACTGTATAACATAGCTGCGTTCTCCTCTCTGCAATGCTTTCCAAACGGGAGACATGCCCCGCAGATAATTGACTACTTCGGCGGTGGCCTTGGCGATGGCCTCCACGTCCCCCATGGTGTTGTCCCGGTCCAGGGTGAGGCGCAAAGAGCCGTGGGCCACCTCGTGGGGCCGGCCGATGGCCAGCAGCACGTGGCTGGGGTCCAGCGAGCCGGAGGTGCACGCCGACCCGGAGGAGGCGGCCACTCCCTTGTCATCCAGCAGCAGCAGCAGCGACTCGCCCTCAATGCCCTCGAAGCAGAAATTGACGTTTCCGGGCAACCGCCGCCCCCTGTCGCCGTTCAGGGCGGCGTGGGGGATTGCGGACAGCTTTTCGATGAGGGCGTCCCGCAGGGAGGCCACGTAGGCGCTGTTTTCCGCCATGTGGGCCACGGCGTCGTCCAGCGCGGCGGCCATGCCCAGGATGGCGGGCAGGTTTTCCGTGCCGGCCCGGAAGCCCCGCTCCTGGGCCCCGCCGTGGATGAAGGTGAGCAAGGGGGCGCCCCGGCGCACATACAGCGCACCCACCCCCCGGGGCCCGTGGAACTTGTGGCCGGACAGGGAGAGCATATCGATGTTCTGGGCACCCACGTCGATGGGAAGATGGCCCGCCGCCTGGACGGCGTCGGTGTGGAAGGGGATGCCCCGTTCCCGGCACAGCGCGCCGATTTCCGCCACGGGCTGGATGGTGCCGATCTCGTTGTTGGCGTACATGACGGAGACCAGGGCGGTGTCCTCCCGGATGGCGGCGGCCACGTCCTCTGTCTTTACGATGCCGCTCCCGTCCACCGGGAGGAGGGTGACATCAAAGCCCTCCTTGGACAGCCGGTCCATGGTGTGGAGGACGGCGTGGTGTTCGATGGCGGTGGTGATGAGGTGTTTTTTGCCCTTCAGGGCCCCGATTTTGGCGGCGCTAGAAATGGCCTGGTTGTCCGCCTCGCTGCCGCCGGAGGTGAAGTAGACCTCCCCCGGCTGGGCGCCGATGGCCCCGGCCACCGCCTCCCGGGCGGCCTGAAGCGCCTCCCTGGCCTGCTGGCCCGGGGAGTGGAGGCTGGAGGGGTTGCCCCAGAACCGCTCCATGCCGTCCAGCATGGCCTGCCGGGCGGCGGCACAGGTTTTGGTGGTGGCGGCGTTGTCCGCGTATATCATGATGTGTTCCATCTCCTTATCGTAAGCGTCCGAGCCGTCGTGGGCGCCTTGCCGCGCGCCGCGAACAGGCGGGCGTGATATCTTTTGCTGCCGCACAAATCATATCGTAAAAAGCATACCTTGTCAATAGGAATTGTGGAAATTCTTATGGGCGCTTTCATAGGATTCCCAGGCGGCGGAAAATTAAAACCGTGGGGGGCGGAGGGCACAGCTTCTGAGAGGGGCTTTCCTTTTGGAGCGGGGTATGGTATAATCTGTTTCATAAAGGAGGGAAGCGACATGACGGCCCAGGAGCAATTGCAGCAGTGGATCAAGGACAGCGGCAATGTGGTCTTTTTCGGCGGGGCGGGCGTGTCCACCGAGAGCGGCATCCCGGATTTCCGCAGCGTGGACGGGCTATACAGCCAGAAGTACGACCAGCCGCCGGAGACCATTCTCAGCCATACCTATTTTGTGGGACACACCGGGGATTTCTACCGGTTTTACCGGGACAAGATGCTCTGCCTGGACGCCAAGCCCAACGCCGCCCACCAAAAGCTGGCCCAGCTGGAGCGGGCGGGCAAGCTCAAGGCGGTGGTTACCCAGAATATCGACGGGTTGCACCAGATGGCGGGCAGCCAGGTGGTGTATGAGCTCCACGGCTCGGTCCACCGCAACTACTGTACGAAATGCCGCGCCTTTTATGGGGCGGACTTCATCCAAACGGGGGAGGGCGTGCCCCTGTGCCCGGTGTGCGGCGGCCTGGTGAAGCCGGACGTGGTACTCTACGAGGAGGGGCTGGACCAGGACACGGTGGAGGGCGCGGTGCGGGCCATCGCCCGGGCGGATGTGCTCATCGTGGGGGGAACCTCCCTTGTGGTGTACCCTGCGGCGGGGCTCATCAACTATTACCGGGGGAATAAGCTGGTTCTCATCAACCGGGACCCCACCCCCTACGACGGGCGGGCGGACCTGGTGATCCACGACTCCATCGGCAAGGTGCTGGGAGGGATAGAGGTATGAATGAAAGAGACGGAGAAATAAAGGGGCGCGCGGGGAGCAGGGCGGTTCAGGTGCTGGTTGCCCTGGGCAAGGGCGTGTGCTACCTGGCGCTGTTCCTGGGTATGCAGGTGCTGGTGGTTCTGCCGGTGGCTGTGGCTGCCGGGGTGCAGTCGGCGATGGGCAACTGGGAGGCGGCGGAGCAGCTGTACGGCGTGCTCTATGAAAGCGCCACGGCCCTCACGGCGGTGTCCGGGCTGCTTACCATTGCGGCGGTCCTCCTGTTCTACCTGATCCGGCGGAAAAAGCTGGAGGAATCCCTGTGGCTCCGGCGGGTGGAGGGTCCGGGCCTGCTGGCCGGGGCGGCGCTGGCCCCGGCGCTGTACCTGGGAATCACTTTGGCGATGATGGCCCTTCCCGAGGCGTGGATGGACAGCTATGCCGAGGCGTCCGCCGGTGTGGGCGACGGCGGCGTAGGCGGAGTCATTGCGGTGGTGCTGGTGGCCCCGGTGGTGGAGGAGTTCATTTTCCGGGGGCTCATGATGACCCGGCTGGCGCGGGCCATGCCCGGGTGGCTGGCCGCGGCGCTGTCCGCCGCTGTTTTCGGGGCGTGCCACGGACACCCGGTCTGGTTTGCTTACGCCTTTGCGCTGGGGGTGGTGTTCGGGCTGATGGATCTGCGGCTGGGCTCCATCTGGCCGTCCATTCTGGCCCACTTGGTGTTCAACGCCATTGGACAGGTATTCAGCCTGCTGCCGGAGGACGATGGGGTGGTCATGGGGGCGTATCTGGCGCTGCTGGCGGTGGCCGTCGTACTCCCCCTCCTGGCCCGGAAGGGGGTTAAGGCCCTGTTCCGGCCCGCCCCCAGGCCGCTTCCGGCCCAGGAGGGAGGGCGGCCCGCCCAACCCGGAAACGATGATTGGAATCCCTGGGACGAATGAAGGAAATCCCCGCGGCACACCGCCGCGGGGATTCTATACCACAGAATTTATTGAAAAACAATAAAAAATACTTGACAAACGATATCGACTGTGATAGGCTCTGGAGCAAGAGGTGGTTGGAAATGGAGCGGACTTCCGTACAGAAGCTGGCCCGTGCGCTGCGGGTGATGGTGATGGTGGTTTTCGTCTGCAATCTCATCACACTGTTTTTTGTGCCCGCCCTGGCGGCGATGTTTACGGAGAACCGATGGGATGGGCAGACCATGGCGCGGCTCTTGACGGGGGAGAGAATAGGGTTTTGGATGAGTTTTACCATTCATAGCTGGAATCCCGTTATCTGGATGCTGGCGCTGACGGCGGACGACCTGTATTGGCCGGTATTGTCCCTGTTCCTGCTGTCCTGCGGCGTGTGCACCGCCGTCATCCTCTGGCAGGGCAGGCGGGTGCTGGACACCATCCTGAAAGGGGATCCCTTTGTGATGGACAACGCCAAAAGCATGAAAACTGCGGCGGTGTGCTGCTTTGCCGTATCCGGGGCGGCGCTGGCGCGGCTGGTCTGGGGGTTCGCCTATTATCGGAGCATCGCCCCGCTGCTCACCTACAACGCCCTGTTCGTCCCGATCTTTCTGATGGGCGGGCTGTTGTTCCTGGTGATGTCCGCCCTGTTCCGGCAGGCCGCCGGGATTAAGGCGGAAAACGACCTGACTATCTAGGGGGCGGCGTATGGCGGATATCCTGCATTTCCGCCCCCGCAGGGGGCGGAAAGCCTTCAAGGAGGGCGGCGTATGGCGATTCTCGTGAACCTGGACGTGATGATGGCCAAGCGGAAGATGTCCCTGGGGGAGCTGTCCCAGCGGGTGGACGTGACCATGGCCAACCTGTCCATTTTGAAAAACAACAAGGCCAAGGCGGTGCGCTTTTCCACCCTGGCCGCCGTCTGCAAGGCGCTGGACTGCCAGCCGGGGGACATTCTGGAATACGTCCCTGACGGGGAGGACTGAAACAAGATCAAAAAGACCGCGTGGCCGCCCCGGCCATGGGGGCGGCTTTTTGCGGCCCAACGCGAAAAGGAGAATACAACATGAAGCGATTTTTGACCCTGATGCTGCTTGTGCTGGCGCTGCTGGCCGGCTGTGGGACAGGCGGCGGGGAGGGCCGGGAGCTGCGCCGGATCGGCCGGGCGCTGGGCGTGGATGTGTCCGGCGGGACGCTGGCGCGGTTTGAGGACAGCCACGGCGGCTTCCACGGCGACGGGCTCACCGCGGCGGAGGTGGAGCTGGACGGCCTGGAGGAGGGGCTGGCGGACGCCCCCGGCTGGCGCCCCCTGCCCATGACGGAAAACGCGGCCCGGGCGCTTCAGATGTTCCAGGAGGAGGGCGGGGCGCCGGAGGAGGGTTTTTACTACCTCTATGACCGCCAGAGCCAGGACCCCTATGACGACAGCCAGCTCCACCAGCGGTACTCCTGGAACTTCACCCTGGCGGTGTATGACAGCGGGGCCGGGCGGCTGTGCTATTACGAATTTGACACGTAGGAGGCGGTTCCAATGAAAAAGGTGATCGGTGTGTGTCTGTTTGCGCTGTGCTTGGCGGCGCTGTCCGGCTGCGGCGGGGATATAGAGGCCGACCTGGTGTTTGTCAACGATTCGGACGCGGTGATTGTGGAGGTGGTGGTGGACTTCCAGGACCAGGGCGGAGGAAGCCGGAACGCCGACAGCAGCCCCCTGCGGCGGGGGGATTCCTTCGGCTTCGAGGCGGGGGAATACCCGGTGACCGTGTATGTGTACGACGCGCCCTTCAAGGGCTTCGGCCAGAAGAAACTGGCCTGCCTCACCATCCAGGAGGCCCCGCCCGATGGGGAGCGGTGGTATGTCACCGCCCGGGACAGGGCGGGTGGGCTGGCCCTCAGCGCGGACACCCAATGGCCCGATGGGGTGTGAGCTGGACGGATCCTTCTTGCGCTCCGGGAAAAACTGTGCTATCATGGAGGCAATTCAAGGGAAAGAGGTGCGGCTATGATTGCTTCGGAGCGTCAATTCCACATCAACTGCGAGACCGGGGACGTGGGGCGGTACTGCCTGCTGCCCGGCGACCCTGGGCGGTGCGAGAAAATCGCCCGGTATTTTGACAACCCCGTCCACGTGATGACCAACCGGGAGTACGTTACCTACACAGGGACACTGCTGGGAGAGAAGGTTAGCGTCACCTCCACCGGTATTGGCGGGCCGTCGGCCTCTATCGCCATGGAGGAGCTGGCCAACATTGGCGCGGACACCTTTATCCGGGTGGGCACCTGCGGGGGTATCAAGCTGGATGTGACCAGCGGCGATATCGTCATCGCCACCGGGGCGGTGCGCATGGAGGGAACCAGCCGGGAGTACGCCCCCATCGAGTTCCCTGCCGTGGCGGATTTCCAGGTACTTACCGCCCTGGTGGATGCGGCAAAGGCGTCGGGCCGCCGCTGGCACGCCGGGGTGGTGCAGTGCAAAGACTCCTTCTACGGCCAGCACTCGCCGGAGCGGATGCCGGTGTCTTACGAGCTGCAAAGCAAGTGGGAGGCGTGGAAGCGGCTGGGGGTGCTGGCTTCAGAGATGGAGAGCGCGGCACTGTTCACCGTGGCGGCCCACCGGGGGGTGCGCTGCGGCTCCGCCTTCCACGTCATCTGGAACCAGGAGCGCAACGCCGCCGGGCTGGACCAGCTCCGGGACGAGGACACCGAATCCGCCATCCGGGTGGGGATCGAGGCGGTAAAGCTGCTCATACAGCGGGACAGGGCCGAAAAGGGGCCTTGTTAAGGGCCGGGACCGATGAGGGTATCGTAAAATTCCGCCCTGGCCTCGGCCTGGGCGGGGGTGCGCTGCTGTCCGGGCTGTATGTCGTCGCTGACAGTGTTCAGCGCCATCAGGGCCAGATTGCTGCGCATCAGGTCGAACAGGGAGGCCAGTATGGCCAGCTCGTCCGCCGTCTTACCCCGGCCGATCCAGACGGACAGGGCCGCCGCGGCGGCCACCAGGTCGCTGCCCTGGGCCTGGGAATGGTTGAAATTACAGCACGGCACGCCGAAGCCCCCCTTCATCCCAGTGTATGCGGGAAGGGGGGAAATGGGCAGTCAAAACCGCCGGGAATGGAAAATTCCCGGCGGTTTTTCGTTTTTACAGCTTTTTTACATAGCGCAGGTCGTGACAGGGCGGGCTGTTGGGGAAGGGGATGTCGGCGCTGGTGCCGTCCCAGGAAAAGCCGTGGGCGGCATAGAACCTCCGGGCGCCCGCGTTCTCCTGGAGGACGAACACAAAGGCGTTTTGAAAGCCCTCGCCCTTCATCCGGCGGCAGGCCTCGTCAAACAGCAGCCCGCCGTAGCCCTTTCCACGCTCCCGGGGGTGGGTGTAGAAGGAGGCGATCTCCCCCCAGTCGGCGTAGTCGGCGTTGTCAAAGGTGCAGATATCACCCACATTGTAGTTGGTGGTGCGGGCGCGGCAGTAGTTCAGGCAGGACACCGGCTCGTCCCCGCGATAGAGCAGCAGGCCGCGCACGCCGTTCCGGGTCTCGTAGTTGGCGCGGAACACCTCCACCCAGCGGCCGTCGGTGATCTCCCGGGCCATATAGTCGGCGGGCACCGCGTCCACGTAGGTGTCCCGCCAGCCCAGGGCATGGATGAGGGACATGGCCTTGAAGTGTTCCTCGGTGCAGGCGTCCACAAAACGCAGTTCGTCCATAAAAACCTCCCAAATAAGCGTCCCCGCCCCAATGGGACGGGGACGCGGTACGGCGGCAGTTCCCCTTGCCCGCCCTCGCTTTCAGTCAACGCGGTGGTAATGCGGTGTGCTCAGTCACGGTACGGTTGTGCGCGGTCTGGGCGTAACGGTTACGTGGAGGGATTGAACCCCCTTGCGCCCGCCCGTAGGCGCGCCAATGATCCGGCTCATGCTCAGCCGGGGAGCTCGCGTTCGCCCTGTAAGCTACCGTCTGCCGCTGGGTTCCTTTTTCTTGAAAGAAAAAGGAACCGAAAAAGAACTTTAGATCGCTGACGGGAATGGTGTTGGCCTATAAGTGGGTATCACGGCGACGGACGCGGCTTAAATCAATTCCGTCGCCCAGTTGGCGGCCTGGATGGAGTTGTCCAGCACGCGCAGCTCCTTTGCCATCTGATCCACCTGCTTTTGCAGCTCCCGCACGTTGACGGCGCTGAGCAGCTTGATTTCGCTGCGCATCCCCCGGCGGCCAAGCTGGCTTGCGCTGTGCGCCAGATCCCGGTAGGCGCCGAGCCTCAGCTTCAGCGCGTCCCGCCGGGCCAGCAGGGCGGTGAGGCTCTCGCCGTCCACTTCGGCGCGGCAGTTGGTCAGGTTGATCCGGGCGATGAGCCGTTCCAGGTTTTCGGCGCAGCCGTCCAGCTCCCGCAGCAGCTCCGCCGGGTCCTCGGCGGGGGCCTCCCCCTCCTGAACCACGGCGTTATTGCCCAGACGCTGCTGGAGCTGCTGGATGCGGCGGTTCAGGTCCGCCCGCTCCTGCAAGGCTTCCGCTAATTTCATAAAAGGCCCTCCTTACACGCCCGCGCCCGCGGGCTCTTTTTCCGCCCCCTGCCTGGCCAGGGCCTTGGCGTTGGCCAGCATCAGCTTGATGCGGTTTTCCTGGTTGATTTTTGTGGCGCCGGGGTCGTAGTCGATGGCCACGATGTTGGAATAGGGATAATCGTCCTTGAGCTTGCGGATCATGCCCTTGCCCACAATGTGGTTGGGCAGGCAGCCGAAGGGCTGGGTGCACACGATATTGGGCACCCCGGAGTGGATGAGCTCCAGCATCTCGCCGGTGAGCAGCCAGCCCTCGCCCATCTTGTTGCCGTCCCCCAGGTAGCCCTGGACCAGCTGGTGCATGTTCTCAAAGGTGCCGGGGGCGCGGAAGCGGCTTTTCTGGAGGGCCTCGATCATATCCTTCTGGCACGTCTCAATGTAGCCCTTGAAGAGCTGGCAGAATTTCTTTTTGGCCCACAGCCCGCCGTAGATGTTCACATCCACTTCCCGGTTGAAGATCTTGAAGATCATGAAGTCGGTGAGGCCTGGCACCACCGGCTCCGCCCCTTCGGAGAGGAGGAAGTCCTCCAGGTTGTTGTTGCCCAGGGGGGAGAATTTCACGTAGATCTCCCCCACCACCCCCACTTTCACCTTCTCCTCGCCGGACACTGGGATGGTTTCAAAATCCGCCAGAATGGCGTGGAAATTTTCCCGCATCTGCTTGCGGCTCATGCCTTTTCCCGCCTGGAAGCCGTCGATGAGCTTTTGCTGCCAGCCGTCCAGCATCCGGTCGGTATCGCCGGGGGTGAGTTCGTAGGGCCGCACCTGGTTGGCGGCGTTGACCAGCAGGTCGCCGTAGAGCATGGCGTAGACCATCTTCCGCACCAGGGGGAGGGTGAGGGAGAAGCCGGGGTTTTTCTCCAGCCCGGACAGGTTTACGGAGATGACGGGGACGAAGGCCAGCCCCGCCTTTTCCAGCGCCTTGCGCAGCAGGTGGATGTAGTTGGACGCCCGGCAGCCGCCCCCGGTCTGGGTGATGAACAGGGCCACCTTGTGGGGGTCGTAGCCCCCGTGCTTGATGGCGTCGATGAGCTGGCCGATGACCAGCAGGGCGGGGTAACAGGTGTCGTTGTGGACGTATTTCAGCCCCTCGTCCACGATGCCCCGGTGGTTGGTGGTGAGCATATCCACCTTGTAGCCCTCCAGGATGAGCAGCTGCTGGAACATGCCGAAGTGGACGGGCAGCATCTGGGGCATGAGGATGGTGTATTCCTCCTTCATCTCGCGGGTGAAGAGCAGCCGCCCGTCCTTATCGTATTTCAATTCTGCCATGAAAAAACTCCTTTCGAGGGGAAAATCAGTCGCGGGAAAGCCAGTAGAGCGTCCCTTCTGAGAGGGTCATGCCAAGGGAGCGCTGGAGGGCCAGGGAGGGGGCGTTGCCCGTCACAACCTGCCCGAAGGGGATGTGCTTCAGGGCAAGCTCCCGGTTGATCATATACCGCTCCAGCACCGTGGCGAAGCCCCGGCGGCGGTATGGGGGGAATACCTCCAGCAGGCCGATGGAGCCCTCCGCGTGGAGGCCGGCGAAGCCGGCCATGGTATCGTCCAGGAAGCCGCCGAAAAGCTGGCCCCGCTCCAGAAGGAAGCGGAGGTAGTCCTCCCCCTCCAGCTTGTAGTGTTCCGACACCTCGGGGAGGTCGTCCACATTGAGCTGGCGGATGGCCAGGGCGCTGTCCGGCATGGGGCAGGGGCCGTCGCCCAGATAAACCGCCTGAAAGCTGGCCCCCTCCAGAAAAAAGTCCGTGCCAAAGTGTTCCTGCAAAAGCGGGAGGTAAAAATCCTCATGGGCGGCGATCAGGAAATCGCCCCCGGCAGGGATCAGGCCGCAGAGCAGGCGGGCGGCGTCCATATCCGCGCAGGACATGAGATAGCTTCCAAAGTCCCCGGCACAGCCGGCGGCGGGAATGCCCACCAGGGCGGCGGAGGGGGATGCGTGGAGCACGGTTCCGACGCCCCGCCGCACCGCCTCTGTCATATCCACGTAGCGCACCGGGTCCCGGCTGAATATGTCCTGGCAGACGGACAGATCAGTTGTCATGGCGTTTTCTCTCCTCCATGGCGGCTATCAGCGAACGAATGCGGATTTTCACCGCGCCCAGGTTGCTGATGTCGTCGATTTTCAGCTGGGTGTACAGCCTGCCGCCATTTTCCAGGATGGAGCGCATCTCGTCGCCGGTGATGGCGTCGGTGCCGCAGCCGAAGGAGACCAGCTGCACCAGCTCCATGTCGGGCTGCCCGCATACATACCGGGCGGCGTTGTACATACGGGCCTGGAAGGTCCACTGGTTGAGCACCTTCCGGGGGGCGTACTCCTCGTGGAAAGCCACCGCGTCCTCGCTGACCACCACAAAGCCGAAGGAGGCCGCCAACTCGTTGATGCCGTGGTTGATCTCCGGGTCGATGTGGTAGGGCCGCCCCGCCAGCACAAGGATGGGCAGGCCCTGCCGCCGCGCCTCATCGATGTACCGCTGGCCGGTGCGGTGCAGGTCCTCCTTATAGCGGTCATAGGCCTGGTAGGCCGCGCGGATGGCGTGGAGCGCCTCACGGCGGGGGACACCGAAGGTGTCGGCGAACCATTGGGAGCCGATGCGCTCGTAATCTTTGGGACGATGGAGTCCCGCATAGGGGTTGAGGAAGCGGGTTCTTTTCAGATCCGGCATATTGGCGGCCAACAACTCGGGATAGTAGGCCACCACCGGACAGTTGTAGTTGTTGTCCGAGGATTTCTCATCAAAATTATAGGACATACAGGGGTAGAAAATGGCGTCCACCCCCATCTCCACCAGCGCCTCCACGTGGCCGTGGAGCAGCTTGGCGGGGTAGCACACCGTGTCCGATGGAATGGTGCGCTGGCCCTTGATGTACAGCTTCCGGGAGGACTCGGGGGAGAGCACCACCTCAAAATTGAGCCGGGTGAACAGTTCGAACCAGAAGGGGAGGTTCTCGTACATATTGAGACCGAAGGGCAGGCCGATCCGTCCCCGGGAGCCGTTGCCGAAACCCTTGCCCTCCATGGCGCGCAGCTTCTGGTACTTGTAACGGTACAGGTCGGGCAGCTCCGCCTTTTCCTTGCCCAAAGGCCGGGAGCAGCGGTTGCCCGAGATGAACCGCCTTCCGCCGTCAAAGCTGTTGACGGTGAGGGAGCAGTGGTTGGTGCAAAGATTGCAGGTGACGGGCCTGGCGGTGTGGGTGAAGCCCTCCAGGGACTTTGCGTCCAGCAGGGCGGATTTGTCCAGGCGCAGGTCCCGGGCGGCCAGCGCCGCGCCGAAGGCCCCCATGATGCCCGCGATGATGGGACGGGTGACCTCCCGGTCCAGTTCCTGTTCAAAGGCCCGGAGCACCGCGTCGTTGTGGAAGGTGCCTCCCTGCACCACGATGTGCCGGCCCAAATCGTCGGCGCTGGCGGCGCGGATAACCTTGTAAATGGCGTTTTTCACGATGGAGATGGAAAGCCCCGCGCTGATGTCCTCCACGGACGCGCCGTCCTTCTGGGCCTGTTTGACGGAGGAGTTCATGAACACTGTGCACCGGGAGCCCAGGTTTACCGGCTTTTGGGTGAACAGGCCCAGGCGCGCGAACTCGGCGATGTCGTAGCCCAGGGCCTTGGCGAAGGTCTCGATAAAGGAGCCGCAGCCGGAAGAGCACGCCTCGTTGAGCATGATGGAGTCCACCGCGCCGTTCCTGATTTTGAAGCACTTCATGTCCTGCCCGCCGATGTCGATGATGAAGTCCACGTTGGGGTTGAAGTGGGCGGCGGCGCGGTAGTGGGCCACCGTCTCCACCAGTCCCAGGTCGCAGGAAAAGGCGTTTCTGATGAGGTCCTCGCCGTAGCCGGTGACGGCGGAGCCCTTTATTTTGATGCGGTCCCCGCACAGTTTGTAAATCTCCCTGAGTTGTTCCAGGGCGATGGCCACCGGGTTGCCCAGGTTGGAGTGGTAATAGGTGTACAGCAGCCCGCCATCCGGGGCGATGAGGACGATCTTGGTGGTGGTGGAGCCGGCGTCAATGCCCAAATATGCGTCCCCCTCGTAAGTACCGATGTCCAGCTGGGGCGGGGTGGAGGAGTTGTGCCGGGCGGTGAACGCGTCGTAGTCCGCCTGGCTTTGAAACAGCGGTGGCATAGTGTCCACCACCGATGTGGCGGCCTTACTCTCCTCCAGCAGCCGCAGCAGCTCGTCGAAGGGCCGGGCCTGGTAGTCTGAGGCGCACAGGGCCGCCCCCATGGCGGCAAAGCAGTCGCCGTCCTCGGGGAAGACGGCGTGATCGCTGTCTAATTGCAGGGTGTCCACAAACCGCTCCCGCAGGCCCATCAGGAAGTGGAGCGGCCCGCCCAGAAATACGATTTTGCCCTTCAATTCCCGGCCCTGGGTGAGGCCAGCCACCGTCTGATCCACCACCGCCTGGAAGATGGAGGCGGCCACGTCCTCCTTGCGCCCACCCTGGTTGAGTATGGGTTGGATGTCGCTCTTGGCGAACACGCCGCACCGAGAGGCAATGGGGTAGATCTTCTCATGCTTCAAACTCAGCCCATCCAGCTCGCCCACGGTGACGTTCATCAGTGTGGCCATCTGGTCGATGAACGCCCCGGTGCCCCCGGCGCATGAGCCGTTCATCCGCTCCTCCAGCGCCCCGCCGAAAAAGATGATTTTGGCGTCCTCGCCCCCCAGCTCGATCACCGCATCGGTGTCCGGGATGTAGGCGTTCACTGCGGCGGCGGTGGCATATACCTCCTGTACGAAGTCCAGCCCCGCGGCCTTGGCCACGCCCAAGCCGGCGGAGCCGGTGACCACCAGGCGCACATCCTTGCTGTGGAGCATATCCGCGATAGAGCGCAGGGTCTCACAGGCCCGCTCCCGGGCCTTGGAATAGTGCCGCTCGTAGGAGCGGAACAGCAGCTTGTTATCATCGTCCAGCACAACCACCTTGACGGTGGTGGAGCCGATGTCGATACCTACACGCAGGATCATGGCCGTCCTCCTGAAGTTGAGATCGAAGATTCACAACAGTTCAGTGGATATTATAGCGAGTTGATATGTTTTTTTCAATAGTATAGTTTGACGGTTTTTCCGCTTTTCGACAAAAGAGGACCACTGTGAAGGGTCACAGTGGTCCTCCGCGCTGCTCACGACGGTTCAGCGTTTCCTAAACCGCACTTCTCCGGAAAATACACCTGATACCAGATGAGGAAGGACAGCACGGTGTAAAGCTTGCGGTGGGTGCGTTCCCTGCCGGAGTAGTGCCGCTCCAGCAGATCCAGCAGGTACTTCTGGTCGAAGAACTCCGCCACATAGCTCTGGGAGATCAGGTTCTTGGCCCAGTTATAATACTTCTCCTCCTGCAGCCATGCGATAAAGGGAACGGGGAAGCCCTTTTTATCCCGCTTTACCCAGTCCTCGGGGAGGAGGGGGACGGCGGCCACGCGCAGGGGGTACTTGGTCATGGTCTTGCCCCGCATTTTCTGACTGCTGGGCACCCGCCGGGCCACCTCCCAGACCTCCCGGTCCAGGTAGGGAACCCGCAGCTCCAGGGAGTGGGCCATGGTCATGCGGTCAGCCTTGCGGAGGATGTCCAGCGGCTGCCACAGGTGGAGATCCAGGTACTGCATTTTGGTCAGATCGTCCGCCCCCTCAATGGCATCAAAGTAGGGCTGGGTGACGTCGTGCCAGGTGAGGGGGGAGCGGTAGGCGGGGGTAAGCGCCCGGTCCGCCTCGTCATTGCCGAAAATGAACGCCTGTCCCACAAAGGTCTGGTCAATGGGCTTGGCCGCCTTGGTGAGAAAGCCCTGGCCGTGGAACCGGGGCAGCCCCGCCACGGCCTTGGCCACCGCTTTCCGCAGGGCCAGGGGGGTTTTGCGGTACAGGCGGTAGGGCTTGGTTGTGTGGTAGGTGATATAGCCGCCGAACAGTTCGTCCGCCCCCTCGCCGGACAGCACCACCTTTACATCCTTGGCCGCCAGCTGGGACAGAAAATACAGCGGCACGGTGGACAGGTTGGCGTTGGGCTCGTCGGCGTAGTACTGGATGGCGGGCAGGGCATCGAAAAACTCCTGGGCGGAGATGGTCTTGGAGATGTTGCGCAGCCCCAGCTCCCCACACAAGGCCTTGGCTTCGCCGGTCTCATCAAAATCCTTGTTGGCGAAGCCCACGGAGTAGGTCTTGTCCGGCCGGGACAGGGCGGCGATGACGCTGGAGTCGATGCCGCCGGACAGGAAGGAGCCCACCTCCACATCGCTGATCTGGTGGGCCTTGACGGACTCTGCCACCACCTCCCGGATCTGTTTGGCCCGCTGTTCCAGGGGCATGGCTTCCGGCTGGAAGGAGAAGGAATGATAGGAGGCGAACTCGGTGTGCCCTTCCCGGTGGAGGAGATAGTGGCCGGGAAGCAGGCGGTATACCCCTTTAAAGAAGGATTCGTTGAGGGCGGAATACTGGAAGGTGAGGTAGAGCTTGAGCGCGTCCGGGTTGAGCTCCTTTTTAAAGCCGGGGTGGGGGAGGAAGCTTTTGCACTCCGAGCCGAAGAAGAACAGCTCCCCCATCTGGGCATAGTAGAAGGGCTTGATGCCGAAGGGGTCCCGTGCGCCGAACAGCTCCTGCTTTTCCCTGTCCCAGATGACGAAGGCGAACATGCCCCGCAGCTTTTTCAGCACCTCCGCCCCCCACTCCATGTAGCCGTGGAGTACCACCTCAGTGTCGCAGTCGGTGGCAAAGCTGTGGCCCAACCTGGTCAGCTCCTGCCGCAGCTCCCGGAAGTTATAGGTCTCCCCGTTATAGGCGATGATATACCGCCCGCCGGGGCTGGCAATGGGCTGCTGACCCTTTTCCAGGTCTATGATGGACAGCCGCCGGTGGGCGATGCCGCAGCGCCCGTCCACGTAATGGCCCTCGCCGTCGGGGCCCCGGTGGCGGATGGCGTCCCCCATGGCGTGGAGCGCCTTTTCGTCCGGGGGGGCGGAGCGGGTCACAAAGCCGGTAAAACCGCACATATTGAAATCCTCCAGTTCTGGGATCAGGTGGTCGCGTTCGCTTGTTTTCTTAGGATAAAGCCTCCCGGCGGAAATGTCAACTGCCGGGAAAGAATCGGGGTGGAAAATTGTCCGCGGCTGTGGTATGATTGAACGAAAACAGACGGCGGAGGTTTTCCATGGATAAGGAATGGAAGAAGTATCTGCCCCCTGCCTGCGCCGCGCTGGGGCTGGCGCTGGAGCTGGGGGCGGCGTGGGTCTGCCTGGGGCTGGACCAGGGCGCGGCGGCGGACGGCGTGCGCGCCGCGGGCGTGCTGGCGCTGTTGAGCCTGGGCGCGCTGGCCCTGCTGCGCCTTGAGGGATATGGGCGGGACGCGCTGAGCGTTATGCTGCTGCCCGTGGGGGCGGCCATGCTGGCCCGGGCGGTGTGCCTGGACTACGTCAGCCTGGATTATACCCAGTTTTTGAGCGAATGGTACGATTACTTCAAAGCAAACGGCGGCTTTGCCGCCATCGCGGGCAGCGTGGGGGACTACAACGCGCCCTACCTCTACTTCATGGCGGCCATTTCCTATCTGGACACGCCTGGCCTGTACCTCATCAAGCTGTTCTCCATTTTGTGGGACGTGGTGCTGGCCTGGGGCTGCCTGCGGCTGGCGCGTTCCCTGACCAGGGAACGGCAGGGGAGCGCCGCTCCCCTGATGGCCTTTGGGGCCGCCCTGCTGCTGCCCACGGCGGTGCTCAACGGGGCCTACTGGGGCCAGTGCGACGCCATTTACGGCGCGCTGTGCGTCCACGCCGCCGCGTCGGCCCTGGACGGCAGGAACAAAGCCTCGGCGGCGCTGATGGGGGTGGCCTTCGCCTTCAAGCTCCAGAGTATTTTTGTGCTCCCCCTGTGGGGGGTGCTGTGGCTGGCGGGGAAGGTGAAGTTCCGGGAGCTGTGGATGTTCCCCCTGGCCTATCTGGCCATGATCGTCCCGGCCCTGGCTCTGGGCAAGCCGCTGGGCGATATTGTGGGGGTGTATTTCAAACAGATGGGGGAGTATTCCCGGCTGACCCTCAACGCCCCGTCGGTCTACCAGTTTATCCCGTACAAACTGCCGCTGGACGAGCAGATGGCGTCCAGGCTGGGCATTCTGGCGGCGGGGGCGCTGGTGCTGGCCCTGCTGGTGCTGGGCTTCCGGCTGAGGGGGCGGCTGGACCGGGACACGGTTATGGCCGCGGCGGTGGTGCTGTGCGTGGGCGTGCCCTTCCTGCTGCCCCACATGCACGAGCGGTATTTTTTTCTGGCGGACGTATTTGCCCTGTGCTGGGCGTGCGCCAATCCGAGGCGGGTTCCGGCGGCGGCGCTGGTGTGCGGCGCTTCCCTGGCAAGCTACTGCGTGTACCTGCGCTTAAAATATAACTGCGTGGTGCGCCTGGGCGGGGCCGTGTTTGTGATGGGGCTGGAGGCGCTGGCTATGCTGGCGGCCTTTGCGCTGGCCCTTTGGGCGCTGGCGGAGGGGGTACGGAAACTGACAAAGGAGGAGCGCGCATGAAATTCGTGTCCTGGAATGTGAACGGCCTGCGGGCCTGCCTGAAAAAGGGGTTTGCGGAGTCTATGCTGGGGCTGGACGCCGACTTCATCTGCCTTCAGGAGACCAAGATGGAGCGGGGGCAGGCGGAGGTGGCCCTCCCCGGCTACCATGAATTCTGGAACTCAGCGGACAAGAAGGGGTACTCCGGCACCGCCATTTTTGCCCGGGAGGAGCCCCTGTCCGCCGCCTATGGCATGGACCTGGACAGGCACGACCACGAGGGGCGGCTCATCACCCTGGAATACCCGGAGTTCTGGCTGGTGGACTGCTATACCCCCAACGCCCAGAACGAGCTGGCCCGGCTGGGCTACCGCCTGGAGTGGGAGGACGACCTGCTGGACTATCTCAAAAGCCTGGACAGGACCAAGCCGGTAATATACTGCGGCGACCTGAACGTGGCCCACCGGGAGATCGACCTGAAAAACCCCAAAACCAACCGGGGAAACGCGGGCTTTTCCGATGAGGAGCGCGCCGCCATGACCCGCCTGCTCTCCTCCGGCTTCACCGATACCTTCCGCCTGCTCCACCCGGAGGAGGAGGGGGCCTACTCCTGGTGGAGCTACCGCTTCAAGGCCAGGGAGAAGAACGCGGGGTGGCGCATCGACTACTTCATCGTGTCCGAACGGTTGGGGGGCCGGGTGGCCCAGGCGTCCATCCACCCGGATATCCAGGGCAGCGACCACTGCCCGGTGTCCCTTGTTTTGAAATAGTTTCCAATGAAAAGACCGGCTCTTTCGCAAAAAAACGGGCAAGCTAACGGGGCGAAGGAGTGATGAGTTATGAGAATGGACAAAAAGGCGGTTCTGCCCATCGCCGGGGCTACCATGGCCGCCGGGGCGGCTATCGGCCTGATGATGATGCCCAAGAAGAAAAAGCACTCCGCCCAGAAGGCGGCGGGCCGGGCCATCAAGGCCGTGGGCGAGGTCGTGGAGCACTTCAACGGTTCGTTCAAGATGTGAGAAACGCCCCGCCGGCAGTCCGGCGGGGCGTTTCATATGGCAAAGCGGACGGCGCCGCCGTCCGGCCGGGCGGGGTTCAGCAGAAGGATCTCCCGCTTTTTGTCCATAGCGTAGTTCAGGGTGTACTGGGTGCCCCCCGGCGTGCCGTCAAACACCGCCAGCACCGCGGCGGAACGGTCCACCATATAGCGGTCCCGGCGGAGCATACAATAGCGGTCATAGTTCTGCTGTACCACCGTTTCCAGGTCGCAGGCGTCCAGGATGGCGCGCCAGCGGCGGCGCAGCCCCTCCGGCCATTTTTGGGCCTGGGTGGGGCAGGGAACCGCCCCTTCCACCGTCACATCCGGGAAGCAGCCCCGGAGCTCCAGCGCCGCTTCGGCGAAATACAGGTCGCAGCCCATGGCCATGCCGGAGATAAAATGCCGGAACCCCCGGCTGTACAGCCCGTCCAGCTCCCGGGCCAGACTGCGCTTGACGGCCAGGCACCGGGGGTCGCCCTCGTCCAGCCCCCAGGGCAGCTTATCCGGCCTGTGGCCGGTGAAACAGCAGGTCTGCGTTATGTCCGGCGCCACGGCGTTCCCCCCTCCGCTTGATGTTTGATACAATTGTACTATAATGAACCGGGGCTTGTCAAGGGGAAATGGAACGTCAGTTTTAAAAACGCCGGTGAGGATGGATAAAAAAGGGCTTGCAATTTTGTTCCGGCCAGAGTATAATAGCCCAGGAAACAATTGAATGAATGTCTTCAGGGCGGGGTGAAATTCCCCACTGGCGGTACAGTCCGCGACCCGCGCAAGCGGTTGACCCGGTGAAACTCCGGGACCAACGGTCAAAGTCCGGATGGAAGAAGACGCGTGACCCCTCTTGAGGTAGTGTCGCGCCTGGAAGACAGTCTTTTCAGGCGTTTCACATTATTTCAGGAGGTATTTTTTATGTTGGAAAATCTGTCAAAGCTGTGGGCGGCGGTGCAGGACAATGTGATGTTCCTGCTGATGAGCCTGGCGGTGTTCGCGGGTGTTTTCGCCCTGGCCCTGGCGCTGGAGAAGCTGTGGCTCAAGCCGGAGAAGCAGTCCCCCGCCCGCCGTGCGGCCTATGTGGGCATCTTTTCCGCCATCGCCGCGGTGCTCATGTACATAGAGTTCCCCCTGCCCTTTGCCCCCGGTTTCTACGAGATCGACTTCAGCGAGATACCGGTGCTCATCTGTTCCTTCTCCCTGGGTCCGGTGGCCGGGGTAGTGTGCGAGTTTTTGAAGGTGGTGCTGAAGCTGTTCCTCAAGGGGACGTCCACCGCCTTTGTGGGCGACCTGGCCAATTTCGTGGTGGGCTGTTCCCTGATCCTGCCCGCCACGGTGGTTTACTTCGCAAAGAAGACCAAAACCGGCGCCATTGTGGGTATGGGGGTGGGCACCGCCGTGATGACCATTTTCGGCAGCCTGTTCAACGCCGTCTACCTGATCCCCGCCTTTTCCGTGCTGTTCAATATGCCGCTGGAGGTTATCATTGGTATGGGTACCGACATCAACCCCGCCATCGTCAGCGTCAACACCCTGGTGCTGTTCGCCGTGGTGCCCTTCAACCTGCTCAAAGGCGCGGCAGTATCGGTCATTACCTTCTTCCTGTACAAGCACATTGAGCGCCTGCTGCGCATGAAATAGCACGATTCCCCTGGCCGTCGCCGCTTTTTACCCGGCCTATCCTCCCCTCCCCGGAAAGCCAGGCATATTCCCCGGCTTATCCCCATACACATGGAATTGAGTATGCGTGAGGAGGGTTCTGCTTTGGAAAACAAACTGTATGAGGATATCGCCCAGCGCACCCAGGGCGACATCTATATCGGCGTGGTGGGCCCCGTGCGCACCGGGAAATCCACCTTCATCAAGCGGTTTATGGAGACCCTGGTGCTGCCCAAGATTGAAAACAGCTTCATCCGGGACCGGGCCCGGGACGAGCTGCCGCAGAGCGGTTCGGGCCGGGTGGTGATGACCGCCGAACCCAAATTTGTCCCCGAGGATGCGGTGGAGATGGCCATGGAGGACGGCGGGGTGTTTTCCGTCCGGCTCATCGACTGCGTGGGTTACATGGTGCCCAGCGCCCTGGGGCAGATGGACGGCGAGCAGCCCCGGATGGTCACCACCCCCTGGTTCGACCACGAGATTCCCATGACCCAGGCGGCGGAGTACGGAACCCAGAAGGTCATCACCGACCACTCTACCATCGGCATCGTGGTGACCACCGACGGCTCGGTCACCGACATTCCCCGGGAGGACTATTTGGAGGCGGAGGAACGGGTCATCAGTGAACTGAAGGGGCTGGGCAAGCCCTTTATGGTGCTGCTCAACTCCGCCCAGCCCTATGGGGAGCGGGCCCAGACCCTCCAGGCGGACATCGCCGAGCGGTACGACGTGACCTGCCTTGCCGCCAACTGCCTCACCCTGGACGAGGGGGCGGTGAGCGAGATCATCCGGGCGGTGCTCCACGAGTTTCCCCTGAAGCAGATGGACCTGTTCCTGCCCCCCTGGGTGGATGTGCTGCCCTTCGACCACCCCATCAAGAGCGGGCTGTATGCCATGATCCGGGAGGAGACGGCGGGCCTGATGCGCCTGCGGGACGCGGAGGGCGCGGTGCTGGCCATGGGCGACCGGGAGGAGGTCAGCTCCGCCGTCCTCAACCGGATGGATATGGGCAGCGGGGTGGTGACCGCCACCCTGGAGCTGCCCCGGGGGCTGTTCTACTCCACCGTGTCCGAACGGTGCGGGCTGGAAATACGGGACGACGGCGACCTCATCGACCAGCTCACCCAGATGGCCGCTATGAAGCGCAGCTACGAGAAGGTGGAGGGGGCGCTGCGCCAGGTGGAGGCCACCGGCTACGGCATCGTCATGCCCGACCCGGAGGAGATGACCCTGGAGGAGCCGGAGATCGTCAAGCAGGGGGGACGGTACGGCGTGCGGCTCAAGGCGTCCGCGCCGTCCATCCACATGATGCGGGCGGATATCCGGGCGGAGGTATCCCCCATCATGGGTACCGAGAAGCAGTCGGAGGAGATGGTGGATTACCTGCTGCGGCAGTTTGAGGGGGACACAGGGAAGATCTGGGACTCCAACATTTTCGGCCGGTCCTTCCACGAGCTGGTGGGGGAGGATCTGAACGGCAAGCTCAAGCGGATGCCCGAGGAGGCCCGGGAAAAACTGCGGGAGACCCTCCAGAGGATCATCAACGAGGGATCCGGGGGGCTGATCTGCATTATATTGTGAAATACGAGGGGACCTGGGCCGGACCGCCCAGGTCTTCTTTTCTTAAAAGGATTGCGTTTCACGAGAAAGTATGGTAAAGTAACCTTAAAGCCCCATGGGGCTTTAAGCCGTGCCAGGGCACGGCTTAAACTGGATTGACACAAAAGGAGGCGGCAGACATGCGAAACAGGCCGACGTGGGGCGCGCCCGCCGTTTTGCCGCCGGGGGCGGCGGGGTGACAGGCCAGGCGATGGGCAAACCGCAGGAAACTGTGGGACGCAAAGCCATGGGGGCTACGGCGTTTCGGCGCTATGCCAGCCCGGCCGCCGGAATCTTTGCATCCGCTTTTTGGCAAAGGAAAGGTGAGATATGAAAAAAGTGAAAAAACTGATGAAGCTGGGCGCCGCCGTGCTGGTGGTGCTGGCCATGTGCGTGGGCCTGCTGCCGGTGACGGCGTTTGCCGGCCCGTCCTCGGATAAGTTTACATGTGTGTGCGGAGCAAGCTTTGACAACAATGGCAATGGAAACGAGAATGGGCTGAAGCACCACCAGCAGACATGTCCGGAGTACTTGAAAAGCATAGGCGGCGAGCTTCCCGTAGACCCTGACAAGCCGGGGACGGAAGACCCGGATAAGCCGGGTACGGAAGACCCTGACAAGCCGGGCACGGAAGACCCGGATAAGCCCGGGACGGAAGACCCTGACAAGCCGGGTACGGAAGACCCTGACAAGCCGGGTACGGAAGACCCGGACAAGCCGGGAACGGAAGACCCGGATAAGCCGGGCACGGAAGACCCGGATAAGCCAGGCACGGAAGACCCGGATAAGCCGGGCGCGGAAGACCCTGACAAACCGGGTACGGAAGACCCGGACAAGCCGGGTACGGAAGACCCTGACAAGCCGGGGACGGAAGACCCGGATAAGCCGGGGACGGAAGACCCGGACAA
>OFGO01001094.1_pt1 | contig 21814 bp, 15 predicted proteins | sample 1521761 | NCBI WGS metagenome assembly OFGO01 (sample SAMEA3504128, study PRJEB24116) | mouse gut metagenome | biome: mouse gut; feature: mouse-associated habitat; material: faeces | place: Denmark | collected 2011
GGGGGCTGGGGTGAAACCCCAGATTGGCAGATGCAATGCGGGCAGGGTGACAAACACCCCCGGATGTGTTAAAATAAGTCCATGGTTGGCAGAAAAGCTCCCTGGATTGGGGGATGGATAAGGAGCGGGAGAAGGCTTTGCAAAGGCTTCGTTTCGCCCTGGAGGAAACCGCATGAAAAAGCGACTGACAGCGGGGCTTTGCGCCCTGGTGATGCTCCTGGCCGCCGGGTGCGGCCGGGGGGATTCCGACGCCTACAGGCAGATAAATTCTCAAATCAGCCAAAGCCAGGATGCCGGTGCCCCCGCCCCCGGCGCTCCCCGGAACCAGCGGCCGCGGGAGCTCACCGGCCATCTCACCATCAAGACCTTCTGGGACGAGCAGATGGAGACCATCATCCAGGACTTTACCGCTCTGCACCCCGGCGTCACCATCGACCTTGTTAAGGCGGGGGGCGAAAACGACGTCCGCTCCCTGGACGACTACGGCACCCAGACGGTGGTGGAGCTGATGAGCGGCGGCGGCCCGGACCTGGTGGACATGGCCGGATTTTCGGTGTGGAAGTGCGCCAGGAGCGGCCTTCTTTGCGACCTCTACACCTTCATGGATCGGGACCCGGAGTTCCGGCGGGAGGACTACTACACCAACGTCTGGGAGGGGAAGGAGTATCAGGGGGGCCTATATTCCATGCCCTGCTCCTTCCTGTATAAAACCTACTGGGTCAGCCGACCCCTGCTGGAGGAGGCGGGAATCCACCCGCCGGACACCCTCACCTACCAGCAGATGCTCCAGCTCCAGGAGGAGGTGGCGGCGGCCACCGGGGAGAGCCCCCGGCTGATCCCCGGCATGAATCCCTACACCTTCTTTTACACCGAGGCCCTGTCCTACTACGACCTGGAGAGCCGCACCGCCCGCTTTTCGGACCCAGCCTTTTTGGACTATCTGCGCCTTACCAAGGAAAAGATCCCCGTCCTGCCGAATAACGACATGGACCGGGTGGTCTATAACGATTCCTTTATGGAAAAGGACTACCTCTTTTCCGACATGAGTATTAGCAGCGGCAGCGACCTGATGCCCTTCCTCTTGGACCACAAAAACATCACCGGCCCGGTGCTGCTGGTGAACACCGCCGGGGATGCCTCCTTCCGCTCCATGCGGGATTACGCCATCCCCAGCAGCAGCAAGAACCAGGAGCTGGCCTGGGAGTTTCTGAAGTTCTACATCGGCCCGCGGGAATACCCGGAGGAGATGGATTCCGCCGAGGCCCAAAAGTATTACTTCACCTACTGCGCCTTTATCCCCATCAACCGGGCCAATTTCTTCCAGAGCTTCCGGTTCTGGCACCGGTACACCCGGCCCTTCCAGGAGCGGGACATGGCGGAATACCCGGACCTGCGCTGGAAGGAGGGGGGCCGGGAGGCCCTGCTGCAAAGGACCCTGGAGCGGATAGACGGCTGGAACTGCCAGGTGAGCCGGGAGGAGGCGGAGGGAGAGATCTTCGGGGAATGCAGCGAGGACCTGGCCGCCTACTACTACCACGACCTGCTGACAGCGGAGGAAACAGCGGAGCGCATCCAGAACCGCATGACCATCTTCCTACAGGAGTGAACATTATGAAGCCTGCCCGCCTGATGCTGGGCGTCTGCGCCCTGTTTTTTATCCTGATGGCAGGGGCCACCGTCTTTTCGGTGGGCCGGGATTACGCCCGCCTGCCAAAAACCGAGCTGGTCCTGGCCCGGCCGGAGGGGGATAACACCTACACCGTCCCCCTTGCCGCCGTCCGGGAGGACGAGGAGGGGCGGACCTTCCTGCTCTTTGTCCGGGAGGAGGAGGGTCCCTGGGGGAAGGAGTATGTCTGCCGCAGGGCCTTCCTGAACCTCCTCCGCCAGGACCCGGAAGGGGGGAGCGCCCTGGTGGCGGGGCAGGATCTCTGCCGGTATCCCATCGCCGGGGCCAGCGAGGAGTCCCTGGCCGACGGCCAGCGGGTGCGCTTTGCTACGGAGGTCCGGCCATGAAAAAGAACCGCGCCTTGACCCGGCTGCTGCTGCCCAGCGCCCTGGGGGTGGGGGGTCTGTACCTGCTGCCCTTTTTCCTCACCCTCTGCCAGTCCCTGACGGGGCCGGGGGGCGGGCTCAGCCTTGTCCGGTATGGGGAAGCGCTTATGAACCCCATGTTCCGCCTGGGGGCGGGAAATTTTTTCCGTTTTGCCCTTATCGCTATCCCCGCCGCCATGGTCCTTTCCCTGGGGCTGGCTCTGCTGCTCCGAGAAACCGGACGGGGCTTTTTGTTGCTGCTTTTTTCCCTGCTGCTGCCCTTTGTGGCGCCCTCCGGTTCCACCGCCTTCTTCTGGAACAGCATCTTTGGCCTGAATGGCCTCATCAACCGCCTGCTGTTCCAGCAGGGGCTGGAGATTGTCCTTTGGGATTCCAGCCGGTGGAGCATCCTCATCCCGGTGGTCCTCTACCTTTGGCGGTTCTGCGGATTCTTCGCCCTGCTGTTCCTTGTGGGGCTTTATAACATCCCGGAGGAATATTATGAGATTGCCCGGCTGGAGGGAGCGGGGCGGCTCACTCTCTTTTGGAGGGTTACCCTGGTCTATCTGGCCCCCGCTCTGGTTATTGTGCTGCTCCTTTCCTTCATCTGTACCTTTCGCATCTCCAGGGAGCTGTTCATGCTCTTCGGCCGGTATCCGGACCAAAACCTTTACTTCCTCCAGCACTTCCTCCAAAACCAGCTGGGGAGCATGAACCTGCCTATCCTCTGCGCCGCCACCGTGGTGGTGACACTAATTACCGCCTTGGCCGTGCTGCCCCTGTGGCGCGCCGGGAAACGCGCCTCCGATAGCTTTGGGATGCGGGGGGAGGGGAACCGCCCCTTTCTGTCCCGAAGGCAGAGGAGGGGGCGCACCCTCCTGGTGCTGGCGCTGGCGGCGCTGTTTCTTCTGCCCGTCCTGCTGACGGTATCCAATTCCTTCATGTCCCCGGCGGAAGCTGCCGGGCGGTATTCCCCTGCGGTCCTTCCCCAGAACGCCGGGGGGCTGGCGCGGGGCGGCCTGCACTTTGTGGAACCGGCCCTCTTCCCCAGCCGGGGAACAGTGAGCCAGTACGCCGCCTTTCTCCTGAAGCCGGCCTACCTGCGGATGTTCTGGAACTCGGTGGGGATGAGCCTGCCGGTGGTCCTGTTCCACGTTATAGTATCGGTGACGGCGGCTTACGCCTTCTTTCGCTCCGGCTCCAGAGGGATGCGGGGGCTGTTCGCTGTCTATATGCTGCTGATGGTGCTGCCGGTTCAGGTGATGCTTACTCCGCAGTATCTCTTTTTCCGGATGCTGGGTCTCGCCGGTTCCTGGCTCCCGGTGCTCCTTCCCGCCATTTTCCACCCCATTGGCGTTTACATCATCCGCCTCCAGCTCCAGGGCTTTCCCCAGGAGTGCGTGGAGGCGGCCCAACTGGACGGGGCGGGGGAGGGACAAATCTTCACCCAGGTGGTGCTGCCCAACCTTAAAAGCTCGGTGCTTCTGCTGGCTGTCTACACCTTCGGGGAGGCCTGGAACCTGGTGGACCAGGCGGTGGTTTTCATCCAGGACGGCTACCGCCTGCCCCTTTCGGTCTTCCTTTCCAGTATGCTGCAAAAGGACCTGGGCCTTCTTTCGGCGGGATCGGTGCTTTACCTGCTGCCCCCCTGCCTGTTTTTCCTCACCTGTCTGCTGTGGCTTCGGGAGCACCGGGAAGAATCGTAAAAATCTATTGCTACAGGGCAAAAACTCCTTTATAATAAAGCCAAAATGATGCGCCGCTGCCTGGCTCCAGGCCCGGCAGTGAAAGGGAGAGGAAGAGCATGGAACATCAGAGACCCAGGGGCCGGGAAAAGCATGTCACCGGTCCCGGAAAGACTGTCCAAAAGCGGGGGGAGGGCCTGGGCACCGGCCCGGTAGGGGAGCCCGGCGGCTCCGGCACCCCCGGCGGCCAGAGGGAGCCGGCTGCTCCCGCCCGCAGCGCCACAACCCGCAGCGGCGGGGGGATGAAGCTCATCGCCCTGCTGCTGATGCTGGCTTTAGGGGGCGGGGGAGGCCTCACCGCCCTCTTTGGGGGCCAGTCCTCCGGCGGGCAGAGCCTTCCCGCCAATCAGCCCCAGACCAGCCAGACCCAGGGAGGACAGCAGCAAAGCTCCATCAGCCTGGCGGAGCTGCTGGGGGATCTTGGAGGGGGCAGCGTCTCCAGCGGCTGGCAGGGGGAGGCCAACACCGGCCGGCTGGACACCACCGTGGCCCCCGGCGCCCGGAAAAAATATACAAAGCTCCTGGGGGGCGGCAAGGACACCGCCACCATCCTGGTTTATATGTGCGGCACCGACCTGGAATCCCGCAGCGGCATGGGCACCGCCGACCTTCAGGAGATGCTCGGCGCCCGCTTTGGGGATAAAATCAACCTGCTGGTCTACACCGGCGGATGCAGCCGGTGGCAGAACAACCAGGTGAGCAGCAGTAAAAACCAAATTTGGCAGGTGAAGGACGGACAGCTTTTAAACCTTCAGAAGGACCTGGGCAGCGTCTCTATGACCGACCCGGACACCCTCTCCGGGTACATCCGCTGGGGTGTGAAGAACTACCCCGCCAGCCGGTACCAGCTGATTCTTTGGGACCACGGCGGCGGCTCGGTAAGCGGATACGGCTACGATGAGAAATTTGCCTCCAGCGGCTCTATGAGCCTGGCGGGGGTGGACGCAGCCCTCCGGGACGCCGGGGTGAAGTTTGACTTCATCGGCTTTGACGCCTGCCTTATGGCCACGGCGGAAACCGCCCTCACCCTCACCCAGTACGCCGATTACCTCATCGCCTCGGAGGAGACCGAGCCGGGGGTGGGTTGGTACTACACCGATTGGCTTACCGCCTTTGGAGCCGATAGCTCCCAGCCCGCCATCCAGCTGGGGGAAAAGATTGTGGATAGCTTTGTGGACACCTGCGCCCAGAAGTGCCCCGGCCAGCTCACCACCCTTTCGGTCATCGACCTGGCGGAGCTGGAGGCCACCCTCCCCCAGACGCTGGCGGATTTTTCCCGCAGCGCCTCCCGGCTCATCCAAAATAAGGAATACCAAACCGTTTCCAGCGCCTGCAGCGGCGCCCGCGAATTTGCAAAATCCAGCCGCATCGACCAGGTGGATCTGGTGCACCTGGCCCGCAACCTGGGGACCCAGGAGGGGGAGGCCCTGGCAGAGGCCCTTTTGGGGGCGGTGAAGTATAACCGCACCTCCTCCAACATGAGCAACGCCTACGGTATTTCCATCTACTTCCCCTACCAGAAGACCTCCACTGTGGATAAGGCCGTCTCCACCTACCAGCAAATCGGCATGGACGAGGACTACGCCCGGTGCATCCAGCAGTTTGCCAGCCTGGAGGCCAGCGGCCAGGCCGTCTCCGGCGGGAGCAGCTCCCCGCTGCCCACCCTCCTGGGCACCCTGGGGGGAAGTGAGGCAGGGGGACAGCTCATCGGTTCCCTGCTGGAGAGCTTTTTAGGGGGCGATGTCAGCTCCATTGCCGGACTTACCGGCGGCAACACCGGTTTTTTGAGCAATAAGGCCCTCTCCCAGGAGGAAACCGCCCAGTACCTGGCCGAAAACCGCTTCGCCCCCGAAGACCTTGTCTGGCAGGATGGGGCACAGGGCATGGCGCTGTACCTGCCAGAATCCCAGTGGAAGCTGGTGCAGGGACTGGATCTGAACCTCTTCTACGACGACGGGGAAGGGTACATCGACCTGGGGCTGGACAACGTCTATGACTTTGATGAAAAGGGCGGCCTGCTGGCCCCGGAGGAAAACAGCTGGCTGGCGGTGGAGGGCCAGCCGGTGGCCTACTACCACACCGCCACCCTGGACGACGGAGTGAACTACACCATCACCGGCCGGGTACCGGTGCTCCACAACGGGGTGCGGGGGGAGCTCTTGCTGGTCTTTGACAACGCCAACCCCAGGGGCACAGTGGTGGGGCTCCAGACAGTCTACGCCGCCGGGGAAACCGACACGGTGGCAAAAAACCAGATCAGCCTCCAGCCGGGGGATACTTTGGAGTTCCTCTGCGATTACTACAGCTACACCGGGGAGTACCAGGACAGCTACCTTTTGGGGGAGCCAGTCACCGTCCCGGCGGAGGGCCTTGCCATCAGCGATGTGCCCCTGGAGGGGAGCGTCCGGGCCACCTACCGGTTCACCGATTTGTACAACCAGCATTATTGGAGCCCGGTTATTCCAGAAAAATAGCAGAAAATTTTGAATTGGCGGACGATATTGCTAAGAATGGGTAGAATCGTCTCTTTCCATTTGCCTCCGGTGGGGCTACAATAAAGCATAGAGAAAACGTTCCAAATTTTATTACAAAGGAGAGGGTCATTATGTCCATTTTGGTCAGCGGCGGCGCTGGGTACATCGGCAGCCACACCTGCGTGGAGCTCATCCAGGCAGGGTACGAGATTGTGGTAGCGGACAATCTTTCCAATTCCTGCGAGGAGGCGGTGCGCCGGGTGGAGGAGATTACCGGCAAAAGGATTCCCTTCGTCCAGGCGGAGCTCTGCCACGAGGACGAGGTGGAGGCCCTCTTCACCCAGTATCCGGACATCGATTCGGTGATTCACTTTGCCGGCCTCAAGGCGGTGGGGGAGAGCGTCGCAAAGCCCCTGGAGTACTACTCCAATAACCTTATCAGCACCCTGTACCTCCTCCAGGCCATGCGCCGCCATGGGGTGAAGAACTTTGTTTTCTCCTCCTCCGCCACGGTGTACGGCGACCCCGCCTCGGTGCCCATCCAGGAGGATTTCCCCACCGGCGGCACCACCAACCCCTACGGCACCTCCAAGCTCTTCCAGGAGCAGATTCTCATGGATATCTGCGCCGCCGACCCCGGCCTCAATGTGGCCTTGCTGCGGTACTTTAACCCCATCGGTGCCCACGAGAGCGGCCGCATCGGGGAGGACCCCAACGGCATCCCCAACAACCTGGTGCCCTACATCGCCCAGGTGGCGGTGGGCAAGCTCCCGGAGCTGAACGTCTTCGGCAACGACTATCCCACCCCCGACGGCACCGGCGTCCGGGACTACATCCACGTGGTGGACCTGGCCCTGGGCCATGTGGCCGCCCTGCGGAAGCTGGAGCAGAACTGCGGCCTCTTTGTCTGCAACCTGGGCACTGGCAACGGCTACAGCGTGCTGGAGGTCCTCCACGCCTACGAGAAGGCCTGCGGCAAAACCCTGCCCTATGCCATAAAGCCCCGGCGTCCCGGCGACATCGCCAAGTGCTACGCCGACCCCAAAAAGGCGCGGGAGGAGCTGGGCTGGGAGGCCAAGTACGGCATTGAGGAGATGTGCGCTTCCTCTTACAAATGGCAGTCCATGAACCCCAACGGCTACAAGGGTTAAGGAGGGTATTTCGATTATGAAGAAGCCTGTTTTGGTCATTATGGCCGCTGGAATGGGAAGCCGGTACGGCGGCCTCAAGCAGCTGGACCCGGTGGGGAACCATGGCCAGCTCATCATTGATTATTCTATCTTTGACGCCCGGCGGGCCGGGTTTGAAACGGTGGTCTTTGTCATCAAGCCGGAGATTGACGCCGACTTTAAGGCCGCCATCGGGGACCGCATCGCCAAGGTGATGGATGTGCGGTACGCCTACCAGCGCAAGGAGGATTTGCCGGATGGCTACGCTGTCCCGGAGGAGCGGGCGAAGCCCTGGGGCACCGCCCACGCCGCCATGGCCGCCAGGGAGGTAGTGGACGGCCCCTTCGCCATCATCAACGCCGACGACTATTACGGCCCCGCCGCCTACAAAGAGATTTACGACTATCTTTCCAGCCACCAGGACGGGGAGCTTTACGAGTATGTTATGGTGGGATATCTGCTGAAAAACACGGTGAGTGAAAACGGCACCGTGGCCCGCGGCGTCTGTGAGGAGACGGAGGAGCATTACCTCAGCTGCGTCACCGAGCGCACCAAGATCCGGCAGGGACCGCCCCTGGCCTACACCGAGGACGACGGCCAGAGCTGGACAGTTCTGCCGGATGACACCATTGTTTCCCTGAATATGTGGGGCTTTACCCGGAGCTTTTTGGACGAGGCCGCGGCGGGCTTCCCCGCCTTCCTGGACAAGACCCTGGCGGAAAATCCCCTGAAGGGGGAGTATTTCCTGCCCAGCGTGGTAAGCCGCCTCATCGAGGGAGGCAAGGCCAGGGTGAAGGTGCTGCGCAGCGAGGACAAATGGTACGGCGTCACCTACCGGGAGGATAAGCCCACGGTGGTGGCGGCTATTGCGGAGAAGACCCGGAACGGGCTGTATCCCGACCGGCTTTGGGAGGTGTAAAGGATGTCGATTGCTGCCGAGGAGACCTTGCAGGAGGTTCTGTCCGCCTTCGATTTTGGCGCCCCGGTGGTGGGGGCCGTCCGGTATGGGGAGGGACACATTAACGACACCTTCTGCGTCCACACCCAGCCCGCCGACCGGGCCTGCCGCCGCTTTATCCTCCAGCGGATGAGCGCCGCCGCCTTTAAGCGGCCGGACCAGCTGATGGAGAATATCATCGGCGTCACCGATTACTTAGGCCGCCAGGTCCAAAAGGCTGGCGGCGACCGCAGCCGGGAGGCCCTGGAGGTGCTGCGCCCCAAAAACGGCCAGCCCTATTACACCGATGGACAGGGGGGGGCCTGGCGGCTCTACCCCTTTGTGGAGGACACCATCTGTTACCAGTCGGCCCAGACGCCAGAGCTTTTTGCCGCTTCCGGCCGTGCCTTCGGCCGGTTCCAGCAGCTGCTGGGGGATTACCCGGCAGCCTCCCTCCACGAAACCATCCCCCATTTCCACGACACCGAGGATCGGCTGCGGAAGCTAAAGGAAGCCGTGGCAGCGGACAAGCTGGGCCGGGTAAAGGACTGCCAGGGGGAAATCGACTTCTGCCTCCAGCGGGAGGCGGACTGCTCGGTGGCCCTTTCCGCCATGCGGGAGGGAAAAATCCCCCTGCGGGTGACCCACAACGACACCAAACTGAACAATGTCCTGATGGACAAGGACACCGGCGAGGGCCTTTGCATCATCGACCTGGACACCGTCATGCCCGGTCTTGCCATCAACGACTTTGGGGATTCCATCCGTTTTGGAGCCAATCATTCCGCCGAGGACGAGACCGATCTTTCCAAGGTGAACCTGGATGTGGAGCTCTTTGCCGCCTACACCGCCGCCTTCCTGGAAGGGGCGGGGGGAAGCCTCACCGATGCCGAAATTGACCTGCTGCCCTGGGGAGCCAAGCTGATGACCCTGGAATGCGGCATCCGTTTCCTCACCGATTACCTGGTGGGGGATGAATACTTCCACATCAGCCGGGAGGGCCAGAACCTGGACCGCTGCCGCACCCAGTTTAAACTAGTGGCAGATATGGAGGCCCATTGGCAGGAGCTTTGTGATATCGTTGGACAGTACCAGAAGGGATAGTCCTGGAAGGGAACAAGATTTTTCAGGGGGCCCCCTGAAACGCTTTACTCCGTAAAGCGTTGAGGCCTCTTACTCATTGCGGAGGTGACACTTCTGGATATACTCTTCGATGAAGAGCGGCTTTTGCAGCTGGTTACCAACCTCTATGTCCTTACAGGCATCACCGCCAACATCCTGGACCCCCAGGGGGAGGATATTCACCTCTTTAAGGACCACCCGCCCTTCTGCCGGACGGTGAACGGCCTGCCGGAGGGACACCGGCGGTGTGTCCGCTGCGATATGTGGAAGGTGAAGAACTACACCGCCGAAAAGGGGTTCCAGTTCTACCGCTGCCACGCCGGCATCTGCGAGGCGGTGATGCCCCTCTACGATAAGCAGCAGCCCCTGGCCTACCTGGTCTTTGGCTGTTTTCTGGATGATTCCCCCCTGGAGGAGCAGTGGGAGCGCACCCGCTCCCGGATGGACTGGTGGCCTGGGGGGGCGGAGGAGCTGCGGGAGGCGTTTTTCCAGTTCCGCCAGTACACTCCCCAGCAGCTCCAGGCCTACTCGGAGACGCTGGAGGCCCTTTCCGCCTACATCCGCCTGAAAGGGATGATTCTGCGTACCGAGCAGACCGACCTGCGCAAGCTGGAGCTTTACCTGGACCAGCACTATATGGAGAAGCTCTCCCTGGCGTCGGTGGCGAAGGAGCTGCACATCGGCCGCACCAAGCTGTGCAGCCTGGCCAAGGAGCTTTCCGGCGGGCACACCCTTTCCTGGCTCATCGCCCAACGGCGCATCGACGCTGCAAAGCTCCTGCTGCTGCAAAGCAGCTCCACCGTTTCCGCCGTGGCGGAGGCGGTGGGAATCAGCGATTACAACTACTTTTCCAAAATTTTCCGCTCGGTAACAGGGACCACCCCCAGCGCCTTCCGGAAGAGCGCCAAAACCAGCCGGGAACGGCCGGAAAAAGGGGAGGATCTGTAGTGGCGCGAACTCCGGGATATACATTCATTCCGGAGTTCGTACGATTTTACTATGTTCCGGACTTTAGAGCCTATAAATTACAGAATATATAATTATAATAAAAGCGTGGGCGCTTAATTTGTATAAGATTCCCATTTGTGCCCAATTATTTCCCACTTGAGAAAAGAAAAAAGGAGAATGAAGATGAAGAAAATCCTTACAGCTCTGTTGGCGGTATGCCTGGTTCTCTCCCTGGCGGCCTGCAACGGCGGCGGTGGCACCAGCAGCCCTGCTTCTGTTCCGGAGACCTCCACCCCCACCAACGAGCCCGCTCCCTCCGGCGACAAGATCGCCATCAATGTCATCGCTGCCGAATACGGCCAAAACACCAAGGACTGGTGGGCCAAGTTCCAGGATGAGTTCAACAAGGCCAACGCCGGTATTGACCTGACTGTGGAAGTGGTTTCCTGGAACGACATCTACACCGTGGTCAACACCCGCATCAGCGGCAACGCCGCCCCCGACATCCTGAACATCGACGTCTTCGCCGACTATCAGGCGGATGGCCTGCTGCTCCCCGCTAAGGACTATGTCTCCGAGGCTACATACAACAAGATGTACCCCGCCTTCCTGGATCAGTCCGTTGTGGATGGCACTGTCTGGGCGATTCCCGACCTGGCCTCTGCCCGCGCTATGTACTACAATGTGGACATCCTGAAGGCCGCTGGCGTGGAAGTTCCCAAGACCTGGGACGAGCTGAAGGCCGCCTGCGAGAAGATTAAGGCTTATGACGCCAACATCTATCCTTGGGGCATTGATATGACCACCGACGAAGGCCAGGCTGCCTTTGCCTACTACATTTGGAACAACGGCGGTGACTTCACCGACGCTTCCGGCAACTGGACCCTGAACAGCGACGAGAACGTGGCTGCCATTGAGTACGCCATCGACCTGGTGAAGAGCGGCCTCACCAACAGCGACCCCGCTACCGAAACCCGGTACGCCCTCCAGGATATGTTCGGCGCCGGCAAGGTTGCCATGATGATTGGCCCCAACAGCATCCCCACCTACATTAAGGACGGCGGCAGCACCATCAACTACGCTTTCGCCCCCATCCCCACCAACGGTGGCAATGCTTCTGTCTCCGCCGGCGTTATGGACCGCTTCATGTGCTTTGATAACGGCCATTCCGCCGAGAAGATCGAGGCCATCAAGACCTTCTTCGATTTCTTCTATGACGATGCCCGGTATTCTGACTGGGTGCTGATGGAAGGCTTCCTGCCTGCCACCTCTGCCGGCGGCGAGATCGTTGCCAAGGCCGATGCCTCCATGGCTCCCTGGGTGGAGATCGTGGGCAGCTGCAAGTTCTATCCCACCGCCAAGGCGGAGTGGGCTGACGTCAAGCAGGGCGTCATCAATGTGGAGCAGCAGGCTCTTCTGGGCGGCAACGTCAAGGAGCTGCTGGATAACCTCCAGAAGGAGATCGCTGGCTAACAGCCCAAGACCTCCAAAAAACACTGATACTTATTAAACACCGCGGGCCGGGCCACACAGTAACGGCCCGGCCCGTGGTGGCTTCCAGCCCCTTTCCAAAGGCGGGAGGAAGGACGCCCTTGGAAACCGGCTGGAAGGGCCGACAAAAGAGGAGGTGTCCCTGTGAATAAAAAGCTCTACCGCAAGATAGAACCCTATATTTGGATCGCCCCCAGTGTCATCCTGATGGCGGTCTTTATCCTGACGCCGATTGTCTCGGTGTTCCGTATGGCCTTGAGTAAGGTAACCCGCGCTGGACGTGTCCAGGGTTTTAATGGTTTTGAGAACTTCACCAAGGTGGTGAACAGCGCAGCCTTTGGAATGGTGCTGAAGAACACCATCGTCTGGACCATCGCCGTGGTGATAATCTCCACCTTCCTGGGCTTCTGCTTGGCGCTGGTGCTTAATAACAACTTCAAGGGCCGCAAGATCGTGCGGGCCATTGTGGTGTTCCCCTGGGCTACCACCCTGGTTATCCAGGCCAGCGTTTGGAACTTTATCATCAACACCGATTACGGCACCCTGAACACCCTGCTTTTGAAGCTGGGCATCATCAAGCAGGCGGTGAACTGGACCCCCACCCCAGCAGCTTACTTCGCCTGGGAGATTGCCTGCGGTATCTTTGTCACCATTCCCTTTGTCACCTTCTGCGTTCTCTCCGGCCTGCAAAGCATTGATACATCCTACTACGAGGCAGCCACCGTGGATGGGGCCAACTACTGGCAGAAACTTAAAAGCCTCACCCTTCCGCTGGTGCGCCCCTCCTTGACCGTTTCCACCGTCCTTAATATCATCTACGTCTTTAACTCTTTCCCCATCATCTGGACCATGACCAAGGGCGACCCGGCCAACCACACCGACACCCTGGTGACCTACCTGTACAAGCTGGCCTTCTACAACGGCAAGCAGGGGGAAGCCGCCGCCGTTTCGGTTATCGGCTTTATCATCCTGCTGGTCTGCGCCAGCACCTACATGGTCTACACCCTGCGGAAAGGAGATGACACCTGATGAATGACGTCATGGTACATAAGGAATTTTCCCTGAAAAAGACGGTGCTTCGCATCCTCCTCTACTTTGTGGTCGTCGATGTTTGCATCCTCATCCTCTACCCCTACTTCGCCATGTTCTGCACCGCCCTTAAAAGCCGGGTAGAGATCTTCTCCCCCAACGGCACCATTCTGCCAATCACCGCCATGTGGTCCAACTTTATTGATATCTGGAGCCGGGCTCCCATGGCCAAGTACTTGCTCAACTCGGTGCTCATCGCCGGGGGATCCACCGTTATCGCCATGATTTGCGGCATCCCCGCCGCCTATGCCCTGGCCCGGATGAAGTTTAAGGGGCAGACCGCCTTCCTGGGCTTCATCATCGTTTCCCAGATGTTTGCGCCGGTGGTGCTGCTGGTTGGTATCTACCAGGTGATGCAGACCCTGGGCCTCACCGATAACCTGTGGGGGCTCATCTTCGTCAACGCCGCCTTTAACCAGGCGTTCACCGTCTGGCTGCTGCGGGGCACCTTTATGAGCATCTCCCCGGAGATGGAGCAGGCCGCCACCATTGATGGCTGCTCCCGTACCCAGGCCATGATGAAGATCCTTATTCCGGTGGCGGCCCCTGGCATCGTCACCACCCTCATCTTTATCTTTATCAACGCCTGGAATGAGTACACCGTAGCCCTCTGCCTTATTTCCACTGATACGTTGAAGCCACTGACGGTGGGCATCAACACCTTCAATGGCTACAACATGATTGAATGGCAGTACCTCTTCTCGGCCTCCATTTTCGCCATCATCCCGGTGGTCATCCTCTTTATGTCCATCGAAAAGAACCTGGTCAGCGGCCTGGCCTCCGGTGGCGTCAAGGGATAATCCCCAAAGAAATCCATCCAAACCATCTGCTCCCGCCCCTCTGTACCGGAGAGGCGGGATTTTTTATGTGTTTGCAAGATGCCTCCATGCCATCCCTGTGGAAGATATAGGGACTTTTCCTGAAACAGAGATTGTCATTTAGTTCACAAATTGTATCAAAAAGTACACCTTTTGATACAGCCAAGGGGAAGCCGGAATGAAACCATTGTGCTCGACGGGAAGATAATTGGCGACCGGCGGGGGGAATGCCAGGGCTGCATCCCCCGCTCCTGGGACGGAATTTCAAAAATTTTGCCGTGGGGCTGCTTTAGTTTTTGGGGAGGATGGCGAAGATAAGAAGTAGAGGCGGCTGACGCCCCTTTATAAAATTTTCCGCTCCCCGCCCCGCAGGGCCCGCAGGGAGAGGCAGCGGAAAGCGAAAAAAGCGTGGTTCCAAGGATGGGACCGCATAATACAAGGAGGTTTCACCATGGGAATGGTCGTAAGAACTAATACAATGGCGCTCAACGCTTACCGGCAGTTGGGCATGAACACCAGCGCTGTTACTAAGTCTCTGGAAAAACTGTCCTCCGGCTTCCGGATCAACCGGGCTGGTGATGACGCCGCAGGTCTCGCTATCAGCGAGAAGATGAAGGCGCAGATCACCGGTCTTGAAACTGCGTCCTCCAACGCCCAGGACGGCATCTCCCTCATCCAGACCGCTGAGGGGAACCTCACCGAGGTCCACTCCATGCTGAACCGTATGGTGGAGCTGGCCAGTAAGTCCGCCAACGGCACCTACACCAGCACCGAGCGCCGCGCCCTCCAGGACGAGATGGACCAGCTGCTGGACGAAATCGACCGCATCAGCCAGTCCGCCAACTTCAACGGCACCAAGCTGCTGAACGGCTCCCTGGACGCCAGCACCGACGCAGTGGACGCCGCCACCAAGGCCGCCCAGAACGTGGCCGCTGTTTACGGTAAGGAGACCTCTGCCGATGATATCATCGGCAAGATGCTGGCCGCCAGCACCAGCAACGACCCCACTAACGCCACCGACGGCGCGGGCAAGGCCACCATTCTGGAGACGGACTACGCCGATACCGGCGCCCCCGGCTTCAAGGTCAGCCTCAACGGCGTCAGCCACGTGGTGGTGGACGGCACAAACGGCAATTCCATTACCCTCACCGTGGACGGCCAGGACATTGTCCTTGGTGAAGACGAGATGGTGGACGCCGAGGGGAACGCCGTGACCGCCGGCGACAAGCTGGATTCCAAGGCCCTGGCCGCTTCCATCGCCAAAAAGCTGGGCGCCATCGATGAAGCTACTGCTTGGACGGATACCGCCGGCAACAAGTACACCGTCAAGGCGGATGGCGAGAACCTGGTCTTCACCGCCATCGACAACCTGGACACCGACCCCAACCGCCACTTCGATGTGAGCATGACCGGTGTGGCAGGCACTCTCAACCCCGCCACCCCTGGCACCCACAGCTATGCCTTTACAGACATGGTGGACGGGACCACGGCGACCACCGGAGACTACAATATAAAGCTGGAATTCACCATTGACGGCAAGAAGGTAGGGAAGCAGGGCAATTATCCCCATACTGCTGGCAACGACCTCAAGGTAGCGGATATTCTGAAAAACATCCAGGACGACTGGATGAACACGGAGCTTACCGCTGCTGACGGCAGCAAGTATCTCATGAGCGAGTACTTCGACGTTGATGTGGTTGGCCAAAACATTGTCTTCACCGACAAGACCGCCGGCAAGGAGGGCAGCGGCAACACCGTTAACCTGGTGTTCGAGTCTCACCTCACCGTAGATACCGCAAATGGCGGTGTTGAGCCGGCCCTGGGCGCTGTGGTCTCTACCGCCGGAGAGGACGCCTACATGACCGGCACCACCGGCTACCTGAACGCCGGTACCGAGCATGTTGTCATGTCCGGCAAGCCCCCTGTGGACCAGCTGGCCAGCACCACCCTGACCCTGAAGGCCGAAGAGCTGAAGGACGGCACCCAGATTCGCCTGGGCGACCAGACCTACACCATCGCCATCGGCGAGGACAGCAAGTTCAAGGATGTTGAGGGCGCGGTTTACGTAGAAGGTCTCACCGCTGATGATGCCAAGTTCCTGGAGAAGATCACCAGCAAGCTCTCCGAGGTGGCTGCCGATAACAAGACCTTCACCGTCTCCCACCAGGATGGCGACGGCGGCAAGATTGGTCTGAAGCAGCTCCAGGAAGCCAAGGACACCACCGATATGTCCACCATGAAGGGCTTCGCCAGCTACATTGGCATCTCCCAGGTGGATGTGGACGCCACTGCCAAGGCCCAGGAGGCCGCCGACAAGGCTCTGGCTGACGCCGAGGCGAAGCAGGGCAAGGCCCTGACCCTCCAGATTGGTGACACTGCGGATCCTTTCAACAAGATGCAGGTTTCCATCAAGGACATGAGCGCCAACGGCCTGGGCCTGGGCGACCTGAAGGAAAACGGCATCATGACCGAGGAGAACGCCAGCGCTGCCATCGACACCATCAAGGAAGCCATCAACACCGTTTCTTCCACCCGCGCCGGGCTGGGTGCCCTCCAGAACCGTCTGGAGCACACCATCAACAACCTGGACGTTGCGGTTGAGAACCTGAGCGCCGCCAACAGCCGTATCCGGGATACCGATATGGCCAAAGAGATGATGAACTACACCAAGATGAACGTGCTGGTGCAGTCCGCCCAGGCCATGCTGGCCCAGGCGAACCAGCAGCCCCAGTCCGTCCTCCAGCTCCTCCAGTAAGCGGAGTGCCGGGGTGCCCCCGGAGTCACGCCCTACACGGCCTTCGGCCTTACCAGGTGCGTTGGCTGGAGTGGCTGCCTGGAGACCAGCGCTGGATACGGCGTAGTAGTTTATCCCAGTTCTTGCAAAAGCCCTGCAAAGGGCAGCAAAGGGGACCGTCTTTCGGCGGTCCCCTTCCTGTATAAAGAAGTTATTTAAAAGTGAATGATAGCTTGTCCAATAAAAAAGTAGGACAGTGGTTTGACAGTTACAGAATTCAAACCGCTGTCCTATTTCTATTATAGGGTTCGGAAATCGGACTGGCACAAACCGCTGGCTTCCAGGTGGTCTTTTAGCTGTTTTTATTATATATTGCTAGACAAATTATAAACTATGCCGTGGGGATGTTCTTCGATCTTTTCCGCAAGAGAATTATTCTCTGGTCGGATGGTAAAGCAATCAATTTTTTCCAAGAATGTATTAGCATCGTCATAGTTTTCTAAAAGTGGCAATTCTATACCAAATTCTTGTTTTGCAAGAGCAGCATTATTGATTGACGGCCCTCCTTCTCCAAAAGAAGCCCCCGCAATAACTTTTCTGTCTTTCATCAAATTAAGAGAGAAAAAAAGGTCATCATGCATCCAAAAACCTATAACACGACAATTAAAAGATTTTGAAAGATGGTAATAGCACCTTTCATCGGATTCGCCGCACCATTCTGAGCACCAGATTCCAATATAATGATTTTCAATCAAAATTCGATATTCATATAGATACTGTTCACACCATTTAACAAGTTTTTTCAATGCGTTTCCGGGGAGATCTTCCCGGACAAGATGAAGGCAGGTAATTTTATCATAAGGATTTATACGCTTTTGCGTAAGAATAGGCTTTAGCATCTTTTCTGATTTGCATTTGAGTTTATAAGAAAACTTTTGAAGTGTTTCTTTCTTTGGTTCATAGATCGCCATGTACTTCGATCTAAATATAGCATGATAATCTGATAAAATCGTTTCCATTGAATAATTGTTCGGAGAGCAAAAAACTGGTCTCCAATTATCCATCTTTCGAACATCCATACAAGTTGCAAGTTCCTCCATGCTAGTCATATTACTCAAAAGTAAGATGTCGTTTTTTAATGCACAAAAAAGGAGGGGGATTTTTATACGCACAGAAAGTTTATTTGCAATATCAGCATAGCTAAGAGTTGTATCAAGCAAAAAATCAAAGTTAGAATCGTTATAAGTGTGAAAAAACTCATTTATTCTTTCAACGGATTGCAAAATAGTAATTGTGCTTTTTTCACGGCGATAATGAGTTATCACTTCATTGCCCTTTCCAAGAACAAACTCAAAAAAAGGATTACCAAAGGTATCATCTATTGTTATGCAGCAACGACGCATATTATCTTTTGCCATTTCGATAACTACGACAACATTGCGGGTGTTTGATAATCTTATTATACAATCGGGAAAGAGAAAGTACGAAATGCCCGCTTCCACAATCGCGGTATCTTCCAATACTTTCTTCTGAATTTCCTCAGTTGATAATGGTGGTCTCCCTCTCCATTCTCGTATAATATTTTCCGTACAACACCACTGATCCAGCTCCTCTTTTTCTCTTTCTTCACAATGCTTATCATAATCCTTAAGGTCATCTATTATGTTGTTTATACGATAATCAAAATCAAACAAAATCATCATACTATATCTCATCATTGTCCCTCCAAATTGTAATGCTTTAAGTTTTATTTCCAAAGGGGACGATGTATTATCACATCATCCCCTTTAATTTAGGTGGAAATCAAGCTGCGCTTGCTACATATAAGGCAGCTGCTTCGATTGCCTTTTGCAAGTAAATAATGTTATTGCCATTTCCTGCTGATAAGGTTATTGCCGCCTCCATAGATGCAGCAGGAGTTCCAGCTTCAATAGCAGCACCAACAACGGCATTTATTGTTTCCAATGCTATATGTGTTGCTGCATAAGAAAGAGCCACTTGAACACCAACCTCCATAGTCATACCAACCCCCAATACAACAGCTGCTGATTTAAGTGCAGCACTTTTTGCTTTTTCTAAGTTGTTTTGCAACGCATAGATACGTATAAATTCTTCTGCCACTTGCTCTTCCGATATTTGTGGCTTTCTTTTATTATACTCCCACAAAAAGGCATTCGTTACCTCTCCATTTTTTCGTTCAATTCTAGTTTCACGATCATCATCTTCAACTTTTTTACATCGCAATGTGAAAAAATAAGCTATTTTCCCATCCTCTGTTGTTTCGTATTCTAAGTAAACGCTACAGATTCCCCATTGATACAACAGAACATCTCCGTATATTAATGGCATTTTTCCTATCAATTTGCTTCTACCTCTTTTAAAGCTACTTATTCTTTCATATTTTTTCACTTGTTCCTTCCACTCAATTGGATTTGTGTATTTTGGTTTCACTTCATAAAACGTGTTCATAGTAATGTCAGCTATATCAAGTTCCCCATAGTTGTCTTTTCCTTCTTTAGCATTTCCCACCGGTCTTTCCAATACCACATCAGAATTGTATTCTTTCGTTAAATCGCCTCCTGCTAAAATTTGTGTAATTTCATGATGGGAAAGAAACAGTGCTGTTAAAAACTTTTTTTCAGAGGGGAATCCTTTTATAGCCTTTTTTTCAGCTTTATTCAAAGCATCATAGAGGTCTTCACTTGTACGATATATCCAATCCGCAACACTAATACCAATATCAAAAGCGTTACGCATAATCACAATTTGTGCGACTGCTTCTTTGGGGAGGATTCCGCTACTATATGCTTTGTATAGTGCTCTCAATTCCTCCACTTTCATTAATCCTGTCGGGTCAAAGTAGGTCCCCGGATTCCCCTCAACATACAGATACCAATTCAGCCCGCTCTTTATGGGGTCGCTGGCCATCCACTGCCTATGATTCGCATCATAGAACCTCGCCTCGGCGAAGTAGATGTCCAGCACGGTATCATAGGGATGCCCGGTAAAGACAGCCGCCGCAAAATTCCCGTTGTCCTTGGTGTAGTACCGGGTATTCCCCATGATGTCCTCGTGGACATACAGCAGGCGGTCCCAACTGCCACGCTCGGTGAGCTGCTCCATCCTCTCGCCCCAGGCGGTGTAGATGTGCTTCTGCTCGTAGTAGCCGGCGCTGAACACCATCAGGTCGTTGCGCTCAAAGCTGTTGTAGTCAATGACGAACTCTCGGTCATACACCTGCCCGGCATGGGTGGTCTGGGTGTTCTACACTCATTTCAAGAACAATTACCACCATGGGCTATAGGCTTTTAAACGACTTATTATAGCCCATGGTGGCATTTTCTTATGCCTTATGCTGGATGAATTTCAATACGCTCCCACCACCGGTCAATGTGTGAAAAATCACTTTTGGGAAGGTGCAAAAGTTCTTTGGGATAGCGCGGCTTGTACTTTTCGATTTCCAGCCCATACATTTGCGCAATTTTCAAGACACCTAAAACAAATATATGCGGGTAAAAACTCATGCCATCTGTATTGATGCCTTGATTACGCCTGGCAACAGCCAACGTGCTTTCTTCTAGTGCCTCCAGATTCCCGTCCAAAATCGCTTGAAACATTTTTCCAAATGGCTCGTGATTTTTACGAAGAGTTGGAGCATACCGAGAGGGAAAAGGACCATTTAGGATATGGTTGCAATACCCTTGTGCAGCGGATTCATCTCCTTCTATTAGAGCAATCGAGCATTCGCCTGCCAGCCACCAAAAATTTTTGTCCTGATCTATATTGGAAGCGCAGGTCTTTTTCATAACTTCCACCGCCAAGTCCGGGGCATTCGCTACCAAGGCGTGCCAAGATGCATGAATATTGATAAGTCCCAAGAGAGAGCTACCAATTTCAGCTTCATGTTGTTCATCGCGCTGGAACATATCTAAAATTATGCAGGTTGCCAAATAGAGATAATCTCTGGCTTTTTCTAGGTCCTTATGTAAATACCAAACTAACCAGCCCAAATATATGTAGTTAAATTGAAGACCAAAAAAGATGCTAGAATATGTCTTAGTTGTTATTGTTTTTGATCTGCTCTCTTCAACCTCCATTACCACCTCAATTTCTTGTTGCAAAAGAAACTCTCTGGTAAGTTGTGCCAATTCAGTTTCCCCCTTTTCTATTTCAGATTAAAGAACCCTCTTGTGGTAAGTGTAGCTATTGTGCCATCATTTCGAACAAGGCTTATGGTAGAATATATATTACTGAAGCCATCGTCCACTAGTTTCAGTATCTCCCTCCCGGCTTTTGCAATTGCAGGATCAGCGGATCTTGCCATTCGACGTAAGTTCCATTTAATCCAATCTTCACTAAGCTGCTTTCCGGCAGCACGAGTATCTGATAGCAAACCAAGCGGGTTGGTTAGCGCCTCCATCCATTGGGGATAAATACGATATTTTGTCTCATCAAAAATAACACTTAAGATTTTCCCATCCGATGCATATTTGACAAAAATATGGTCAATCCCTTGGTCTCCAAGAATCTTGGTTGGAAGTGTTACATAACCGTCTAACTCCTTGACTAGTTGAACAATTTTTTCTCCCACTGCACCCTTTATTGCCTTAGAAGCATTTCTCGCTTCTTTTAGGAGACGGTTAAATTCCCCAGTGAAATCTAGTAGTTTATGAGCATCCGATGCACAGGCAAGTTTTGCAAAATATTTTTTCATGCCAGCCGAACTTTTAATAAGTCCTGACTTTTCTAGGACCTTGAGTATTTCTGTGATATCTTCAGCTTTTAATCCGGCTTTATAAATATCATCTGCATATCTGGAATATATCTTGATGAAATTAACAAAGTCTCTCTTCTTATCAAAAGTCTTCACGGCAGAAAGCGCTGGCCCAAGATATTTTGCATTTGGAGTTTCGGATATAACACGTTCGATTGCTTTAATTGTGTCTAAAGTATCGTCCGCCATATCCAGAGTTTTTTTGCCTGCTTTTACTGTCTTAGATGCTGGAAGGAATGGAATTGCCGCAGAAACAACATCTAGTGTTAGCCAACCTGCATTTGGCCAAGTAGGAGCTTTTACGAAATCGGCCGCACTCCAAACAACACTTACAACATCAAATAGTGTTTCGATAGCCAGACCATCCGGGTCCCAATAAGTCGCCGGGTTTCCGTTCGCATACAGATACCAATTCAGCCCACTCTTTATGGGGTCGCTGGCCATCCACTGCCTATGGTTGGCATCATAGAACCTCGCCTCGG